>Ga0316602_10000018_pt1 | contig 199809 bp, 189 predicted proteins | sample OWC_soil_day10_C_FD_203103 | JGI IMG/M metagenome (GOLD analysis project Ga0316602, IMG submission 203103) | Wetland soil microbial communities from Old Woman Creek delta, Ohio, United States - OWC_soil_day10_CT | ecosystem: Environmental > Terrestrial > Soil > Wetlands | place: USA: Ohio...
AATGGCGATGGCATCAAGCTTCGTGTTGCCGGGACGACGACCACGGCACTACCCAAGAGCAGTAAAAAAGAAGCCGCAACGCTATGCGTTACGGCTACCTTCAAAAGCTTAACTGACAAGCATTAGGGAATTCCCCGGTTTTTTTATTCGCCATCAGTCAACGGTTGCGGCTTGCCAAATAAATACCCTTGCAGAGATTGATTATCATCCGTAGCGGATAATAGATAATCATAGTAAAAATGAGCGCTGCGCAAATCAGGCTTTGTATATCAATAATTGAGAAAATGATTGTTCCGGAGCCGAAAAAATCCGAGATACTAATCGGATAGTTAAACCAGGCTGCGGCAATATACATTGACACCTTAATGCCGCCAGGCGCAACAAATCCCATCCATACTACACGTACCGCTATGTCTCTATTTGGCATACCGTGACGCCAGCGCGCGCCAAGCCGCCGGCGCACAATAGCGCAGACTGCAAGTACCGGGAATAACTGGCAGAATAACAATACCGCAGCTTCCGTATGCGGAAGGTGAAATATGCTCTCATTCAGTACGGCAAAGCTAATGACTAGTGGAATTATCCCATGACGGCCGAATAAAAAGATAATCGCCAGCATTATGCTTAATGGTAGCCATACCAGAAATAGCGTAGAGACATCGACAACTGCGCGCGGTGAAATAAAACGAGAAACAGGAAGTGCTACCAGGCATAAAATTAACGCAAGCAGAAATTTTCTTATACAAGTGTATTTATCATATGTCATCAAAGTTAATTAAATGATTCTGGCAAAAAATAGAACAGCCAGAATAATAGGTTGATTTATCATATGAATCCAGTTATCAGACTGTCGAACACCTTTCATTACTGCGGCTTTAGCGGACTACTACTTTTTCAGTTTTTTGCTGTAATAAATTGACAAATCGGAAGCTAAAAAAGCAAAAACCCCCGCGTAAACGCGAGGGTTTGAAATTTTGGTGGAGCTAAGCGGGATCGAACCGCTGACCTCTTGCATGCCATGCAAGCGCTCTCCCAGCTGAGCTATAGCCCCACAATTTGTCTTTACGCACCAACTCCGTTGGGTTCGGAATTTGGTGGAGCTAAGCGGGATCGAACCGCTGACCTCTTGCATGCCATGCAAGCGCTCTCCCAGCTGAGCTATAGCCCCATTACGTAAAGCGTGTCGTGTTGACGGGCGGCATAATATGAATTCCCTTGCCAGGTGTCAACGGCAAAATCGTACCGCGCCAATTAATCGATGAAAAAGCATGCAAATTAAGGACATTGCGTAGCTCCTCACAGTCAGTAGTTAAACGCGTCACATTTTCCAGTAAAATGGTGCTATAACATAAGTCATTAATTATCCTTACAACCATTCTGGAAATTACATGCTCAAGGAACGAATGACACCAGAAGAGTTAGCCAGTATTACCGGGTACAGTCGGCAAACCATCAATAAATGGGTGCGCAGAGAAGGCTGGATCACCTCGCCAAAACCCGGAGTGCAAGGAGGAAAAGCCCGGCTGGTGCATGTGAATGAGCAAGTACGCGCCTTTATTCGCAGCGCACAGCGTAGCGAAGAGCCAGCCCCTACGATACCTGTCGGTAACAACTCACTTGAAGCTTTGCTTTTTTCGTTGGCGAAAGAGATGACTGACGCCGAGCAAAAGCAGCTCACCTCTCTACTCTTGCGTGACGGCATAACCGGGTTATTGCAACGTCTTGGCATTCGCACTCAGAAATAAAATGATGAAACTCGCTAACAAAATGACAACTGAAGAGCTAGCCGATTTTCTCGGTGTTGCCAGACAAACCGTTAATCGCTGGATCCGGGAACAAGGTTGGCAAACGGAAGCGCTACCCGGTATCAAAGGTGGTCGCGCAAGGCTGATTCACATCACCAAAGAAGTGCGGAATTTCGTGATGAAAACGCCCTCCATGCGCCATCGCCATTCTCCTTACTCTATCGCCGAACCGGCACCATCCTATGCGAGTGAAAACAGTTCGCTGCAGGAGATCGTCAAAGTTTTACAGAATATGACGCCCGAAGAACAGAAACTGTTGGCGCTGTTGCTGGCCCGCGAAGGGATCTGTGGTTTTTTACAACGCCTCGGCATAACGCAGACGATCAATGAGTAAGAAACCGGCCATTCTTAATGGCCGGTTTTTAGTTCATGCGTTTAATGCGTATGCGAGTGGTTCTCCCGACGATACGCACCCGGCGGCTGATTAAACGTGCGGGTAAAAGTACGCGTGAAGGTTTGTTGCGAATCAAAGCCGTACTTAAGGCAGATATCGTAAACCTTCTGATCGGTATTGAGTAAATCCTGCGCGGCAAGCGACAGTTTACGCTCGCGAATATAACGTCCAAGACTCTCCCCTTTGTACTGCAAGAAGAGACGTTGCAGGTGCCATTTGGAATAGCCCGCGTGCGCTGCAATATCATCAATACGTAGCGGTTGATGGAGATTGTCGTCGATCCACTCGACGATAGTGTCGATAACCTGAGCGGAAATAGTCATACTGCGCTCCCCTCTGCTCTTCGATTAATAAACGGGTTTATTCCCACCAGGCACGGAATTCCTGCGCATCGTTAGCCGCAAGAACCGGTTCGCCCAGCATCGGTGTCAGTAAACGAAAATTTTTGCCCCGGCTTGCTGCCGCCAGCCGTTTGTACGGATCGTCCCATGTGTGTTTTGCCATCACAAAACGCCCAGCGTGGCCCGGCAGAACCGCGCGTGCATTAATCTCTTGCGCCGCCTGCGCGGCTTGTTCCGGCATCATATGGATGTACTTCCAGTCTTCGTCATACTGGCCGTTCTCCATGATGGCGATGTCCACCGGGCCAAACTGCTCGCCGATGGTTTTAAAATGCGAGCCATAACCGGTATCGCCGCTGTAATAGACCTTGCGCTGGTCGGTGACGAACATAAAACTGGCCCACAGCGTCTGGTTACGTTTCAGGCCGCGCCCGGAGAAATGGCGAGACGGCAGTACATGTATCGTTAGTTCATCGTCGATCGCCACATCCTGCTGCCAGTCCGCTTCACGAATAATCTGCGGATTCATCCCCCAGTAACGCAGGTGCGAACCGACGCCCAACGGCGTCACGACCTGTTTGATTTTCGGCATCAGCGCCTTGATAGTGGCGTAATCCAGATGGTCATAGTGATCGTGAGAAATGATCAGAAGATCGATCTCCGGCAGACTCTGCGCTGTCCATGCCTCATTCCCGGCAAATGCTTTATTGAGAAATGAAAACGGCGCAGCGTAGTCGCTGAGTATCGGATCGATCAGGATGCGTTTGCCCGCCAGATGCAGGTACCAAGAAGAGTGCCCCATCCATACCAGCGTGTCCTGTTCAACAGGCAGACTGGCAAGATCCGTTTGCACCATTGGCAGCGGCTGCTGCGGACGGGCGTTTTCCCGTTTGGTGACCAGAAAATCCCACCACGCGGCCAGCATATTTTTCTTACCGGTAAAGCCTGGCGTCGGCAGCGTATTTTGAAATTTGCCGTCACGGTAATGGGGTGATTTTTCGACTTCAGTAAGCTGTTCGCCTTGCGGCGCTTTGCCAAATCCTGCATTTAAAACAAAGGGTAAACTGGCGACGGACGCAACGAGCATAACCATGACCACGCTGAAAATAAGAGGCTTGATATCCTGACCCGAGAAATCGCTCCAGTCCGTAGAAACGACAGGAAATAAACTTGATTATGAGTGAGTAAGCACTCATTATAGAAAACAACAGCAAACCGTCAAGATCATTTTCTTTCTTTGATATTCGACGTTGCAGCCTCCTGGTGGGCATGTTTCAATTGTGGTTTTTATAATGTGTGAGGAAAAATGTAGTGGCTCGTCCAAAGAGTGAAGACAAAAAGCAAGCGTTACTGGAAGCAGCAACCGAAGCTATCGCGCAGTCCGGGATCGCCGCTTCCACCGCTTTAATAGCCCGCAATGCGGGAGTTGCGGAGGGGACGCTGTTTCGCTACTTCGCCACCAAAGACGACCTGCTGAACGCACTTTACCTGCATCTGAAAACTGATCTGTGCGGCACCATGCTGGAGAACTTCGATCGCACCATCAACGATCCGAAAGTGCATACGCATTCAGTCTGGGACAGCTATATCGATTGGGGAATTCGTCACCCCAACGGCCACTGCGCAGTGCGGCAAATTTCCGTCAGCGAAAAACTGCGCCCGGAAACCCGCCAGCAGGTTACCGATATCTTTCCGGAGCTGCACGAGCTCTGCCATCGCTCGGTATTGCCGGTTTTTCTCGACGGCAAATTTGCGCCGTTTGGCGATGCCATTTTCCTGACGTTGGCGGATACCACCATCACCTTTGCCAGCCGCGATCCCTCGCGCACCAAAGAGATCAAACGCCTCGGTTTTGAAGCGATGTGGCGCGCACTCATGGCTGAGGGGATAGATGGACAGTAAAACATTGCAGGCCTGCGCGCACCGTATTGCGCTTGAGATGCCGTTTACCGAGCACTGCTGGCCATTTGGCCCGGAATATGATGTGTTCAAAGTATGCGGCAAGATTTTTATGCTCACCGCCACCGCCCGTGGCAGGCCAGTAGTGAACCTGAAAGCAGAGCCGCAAACCGCCCTACTCAACCAGCAAATCTACCCCAGTATTGAACCGGGGTATCACATGAACAAAAAACACTGGATTTCCGTCTATGCGGGGGAAGAGATCGACGAATCGCTGCTTGCCTCGCTGATTCAGACGTCGTGGGATCGGGTGGTGGACGGTCTTTCGCGTAAAGAGCAGCAGCGACTGCGCCCTACACGTTCTCAGCCAGCCAGCTAAGCGCTCGCTCACCCGGCGCATCCACCGGCAGATAAACCAGCAGCCGCGAACCGTTACGCGGTGCTGAGTACCAGTACATTTGCTGTAAGGTAAACTCTCCCAGCTGCGGATGGGTAAACAGTTTCAGCTTATTTTCCACGCCGCGCACATCCAGATATTTCCGCCACAGCGTGGCAAACTCGCTGGACGCCGCGCAAAAGCGCGCCAGCTTCGCTTCCCATAACGGATCGCCACGGTGCTCCGCCATCGCCGCACGAAAATAGGCCACAAATGTCTGCAATACACTGTCATCGCTGCCAAGACGGCTTCGCCACTGCGGATGCGTGAGATAAAGATAGATGCAATTGCGCTCATCTTCGGGGATTTCACCGAATTTAACCCCCATCAGGCGCTCAAAAGCAACGTTCCACGCCACAATATCAAAATTGGGTTTCTGAATGCTGGCTGGTTGCGGCAGCAGGCTATCCAGCAGACGGCGCGTGCCCTCGCTAATTCCCTCGCATTGCGGCACATTCAGCGTTTCGGCAGGCGTTAATCCGGCGAGTAAAAACAGGTGCCGAGTTTCGGTGGGAGAACACTGCAACGCGCTGGCAATGGCCTGTAAAACCGCTGACGAAGGGTTCACATCCCGTCCCTGCTCCAGCCAGGTATACCAGGTGACGCCAACATCGGCCAGCAGCGCTACTTCTTCCCGTCGCAGCCCTGGCGTGCGCCGCCGACCGCTGCGCGGCAGCCCCAGACGCTGTGGATCTAGACTCTCCCGACGGGCGCGTAAAAATGCGCCGAGCTGTTTGCGGTTTTCATCCTGGATGGTCACATCCACCATCCGATCGCTCATCAGCGTCATTACACTCTCCAGCATAGTAGTGCCAATACCAGTATACGTAAGAACTGGTACCCGTTTTTCTAATCGGTGATGCTACGTCTATCTGATGAATGACGCAATGGAGTCACCATGAAAACGTCTGCTGTTTCACCAGGCCGGGCAGGCCTGATCCTTCTGCTGACCGGGCAAATGTTGCCCCAGATAGATACTTCAATCACTAACGTTGCGCTCGATTCGATCACCCAGTCGTTGCACACCAGCGCTACCCAACTGGCGTTGATTGTTGCCCTGTATGGCGTGGCGTTTGCCGTCTGTCTGGCGATGGGCAGTAAGCTGGGCGATAACTTTGGGCGCAAGCGCCTGTTTTTAGGGGGCGTCGCGCTCTTCGGCCTCGCCTCGCTGCTGTGCGGCCTGGCGAATTCCGTCTCCGTACTGTTGGCCGCCCGCACGTTGCAAGGCATCGGCGCAGCGCTGATCGTGCCGCAAATTCTCGCCACCTTGCATGTCACGTTAAAAGGCACCGCGCATGCCCGCGCCATTAGTCTGTATGGCGGTATTGGCGGCGTGTCATTCATTATTGGCCAGATGTGCGGCGGCTGGCTGGTATCGGCTGATATCGCCGGGCTGGGCTGGCGCAACGCCTTCTTTATCAACGTACCGATTTGCTTGCTGGTACTGGCACTAAACCGCTACCTGCCGGAGACGCGCAGCGACACCCGGACGCGTATTGACTGGCAAGGTACTTTCACACTGGCGCTAATCCTCTGCTGCCTGCTGTTCCCGCTGGCGCTCGGCCCGGAACTGCACTGGCCGTGGCCGACGCAGGCCGCACTGCTGGCGCTGTTCCCACTGGCTCTGTGGATGCGTACCAGCGCCTTGCAACAACAGCGCGCCGGTCTGGTTCCGCTGGTACCGCCACATCTACTTAAGCTGCACAGCGTTCGTTTTGGTCTGCTGATTGCGCTGCTGTTTTTCACCGCGTGGTCCGGCTTTATGTTCTGCATGGCACTGACGTTGCAGACGGGCATGGGAATGACGCCGTACCAGTCCGGTAACAGCTTTGTGGCGCTCGGTATCGCCTATTTTATCTCCGCCTGGTATGCGCCGAAGCTGATTGCCCGTTACAGCATGCGTACGATTTTACTAACCGGGCTGGTCATTCAGGTGAGCGGCCTGCTGGCGCTGATTGCCACGTTACAACTCTCCGGGCGGATGGTCGGCGTGCTGGCGCTGGCGCCTTCCACCGCGCTCATTGGCTACGGCCAGGCGCTGATTGTGAACAGCTTTTACCGCATCGGAATGCGGGATATCACCACGCAGGATGCGGGCGCTGGCAGCGCGTTGCTCAGCACGCTGCAGCAGGCGACACTTGGTCTCGGGCCAGCCGCGCTTGGCTGCGTATTTCTCTATCTGGTAGGTCAGTCACACGGCAATTACAACACCGCGCTGAGCGGTTTTCTGGTGACAGAAGTGGTAATGATGCTGCTACTGGCAGCAGCGGCAGTCAGTGCGCGCCAGCAACTGGCTCACCGTTGTCCGGCCAGCTAAAGAACACTATCCGTTATCGCGAAACGGGGGTAGTGTTATCATTTTGTTACGAAAGGAGCGAAGCGGTGGAACTCGATATTTATCAGGTGGACGCGTTCAGTGCGCGTCCTTTTTCCGGCAACCCGGCGGGAGTATGCATCACGCCACATGGGCTGGAGAGCAGGTTAATGCAGCAGATTGCCGATGAGATGGCGGTGTCGGAAACGGCGTTTCTCAATCTTGCCGATAACAACCTGCGCTGGTTTACACCGCAGGCCGAAGTGGATTTGTGCGGGCACGGTACGCTGGCGACGGCGCATATCCTGCGCCAGACCGGGCTGCTGCAAGCGGGTGAAACAATTACTTTTCAGACGCTCTCCGGCCCGCTATCCGCCACGCTCGGCGCAGAGAGTACCCAGCTCGATTTCCCGTTACTCACCCCGCAACTGCACAGCGCAGCGCCACCGGCATTACTTGATGCACTGGGGCTGGAGCGCGCGCAAGTGCGTGATTACGGCCTATTTGGCCCCAAACAACTGCTGGTGGTTGATGATGCGCAGATCGTTCGGACATTGCAGCCCGACTTCCAGGCACTGGGTGCACTACCGGGGCGCGGTGTGGCCGTTACCGCGCCAGGCGATGGGGAATATGATGTACTGTCGCGTTACTTCGCGCCGTGGGTTGGCGTCAATGAAGATCCGGTCACCGGCTCGGCGCACTGCGCGCTGGCAGCATACTGGTCAGAACGCCTGGGTAAGCGCTCGCTTACCGCTTACCAGGCATCACGGCGCGGCGGCGTACTGGCGCTTCACTGCACCGATGATGGCCGCGTGCTGATGAGCGGCGCGGCACATACGGTACTAGCAGGAACGTTACACCTTTGAAGGCAGGCGCGACACCATACGCCAGCGGAACCAGATCTGCGCAAGCAGGATCAGCACTCCGCCGATAACTTTTGCATTTGCAAAGGTAGACGCTCGCCTTACCAGAGGGAGGCGGCAATCATCGTGGTCAGAACGAGGAAGAGGTCGGCTTGTCGTTGCCGGGTCATGTCAGCTCCAGAGCAATAAAAAAGCCAGCACGGACAGCTGGCGAAATTTCTCGTTATCATGCCTGAAATAGCAGGTGCTGGCGCGGGAAATATAACGCCAGTCCATCATTACGCTTTCTGATATTACGTCAGGGTGATCAATGGAATTCAGCAAGTTCGCGTAATCCCGCGCTGAGGCGCGCGACGCAGCAGCTTGAAAGCCACGAACAGGAATACGACCCACACTGGCAGCAGCAGGGCTGACAGGCGCATATCCTCCATGGTGTACATCAACACGAGGATCATCAGCATAAAACCGATACACAGATAGTTGCCAGCCGGGAAGATCAGCGCTTTGAACTGCGGATCGCGCCCTTTACGGCGCATCGCGGCGCGGAACTTCAGGTGCGCCAGCGAAATCATGATCCAGTTCAGCAGCAGTGTCGCCACCACCAGCGCCATCAGCATGCCGAACGCTTTTTGCGGCAGCAAATAGTTCACCAGCACCACCAGCGACGTGATGGCCGCCGAGAGAAACAGCGAGTTGATCGGCACGCCGCGACGGCTGACGCGGGTCAGAAACACAGGCGCGTTACCCTGCACAGAGAGGCCAAACAGCATACGGCTGTTAGAATAAACTCCGCTGTTATACACCGACAGAGAAGCCACCAGAATCACGAAGTTCAGCGCAGAAGCGACCAGATTGCTGTCTAGATCGTGGAAAATCATCACGAACGGGCTGCTATTCGCTTTGACATCAATCCACGGATAAAGCGCCAGCAGCACCACCAGCGAACCGATATAGAACAGCAAAATGCGGTACACCACCTGATTTACCGCTTTCGGAATAGTGGTGTGCGGCTCGCTGGCCTCGGCGGCGGTGATGCCAATTAGCTCCAGACCGCCGAAAGAGAACATAATCACCGCCAGCGCGAGAATAAGCCCATGCCAGCCGGTGGCGAAAAAGCCGTTGTAACGCCAGAGATTATCGAAGCTGGCGCGTTCGCCGCCGTGGCCGGTAAACAGCATCCACAGGCCAAAAGCGATCATGCCGATGATGGCAATCACTTTGATCAGCGCAAACCAGAACTCGGTTTCGCCATACAAGCGCACGTTCACCAGGTTGATGGCGTTGATAATGACAAAGAACGCAGCAGCCCAAATCCAGGTCGGCACCTGCGGGAACCAGTACTGCATATAAATCCCGGCGGCGGTCAGCTCGGCCATACCTACCAGCACAAACATTGCCCAATAGTTCCAGCCAGAGAGGAAACCGGCAAATGGCCCCCAGTATTTATAGGCAAAGTGCGAAAATGAACCAGAAACCGGCTCTTCTACCACCATTTCGCCAAGCTGGCGCATGATCAGGAAAGCGATAATCCCGGCGATGCCGTAACCCAGCAGCACGGCTGGCCCAGCCATCTGAATCGCCGGACCGATACCAAGGAACAGCCCGGTACCAATCGCGCCGCCCAGCGCAATTAACTGAATATGACGGTTTTTTAATCCCCGTTGTAGTGTCGGCCCTGTTTCCGGCCCGGCATCGGTTACCTTACCCGCTGCCTGTGACGCGTTTTTCACGTCCTTCCCCTTTCTGGTTTTATAGAAGGGGCACCTTTTAACATCTCAGGTCGGGGCTGGCAAGAAATGGAAAAGAGAGGAAGGATAAACAACGCAAACCGTCATATTATCAATGCTTACTACTACACCCGTTCAAGGAGATAATAATGAAAATCGCCCACGTCGCGCTCTGGACGCGTAACCTCGATGCCCAGCGAACGTTCTGGCGCGACTTTTTTTCCGCCACCAGTAATGAAAAATATGTCAGTAAAAATCGCGCGGGTTTCGCCTCGTACTTTATCTCGCTAAAAGATGGCCCGACGATTGAACTGATGACGCTGCCGGAACTGGCCGATGCGCCAGCAAACCCGGAATTTGTCGGCTGGGCGCATATCGCCATTACCGTTGGCAGCGTCGAAACCGTGGATGCGCTGGCAGAAAAAGCGCGCCAACAGGATAAACTCGCCAGCCCGGCAAGATGGACTGGTGATGGTTTTTATGAAGCGGTGATCCTCGATCCGGACAGTAACCGCATCGAACTGGTTGCCAAATAGCGCGGCCAACGGCGTTACGCTTCCAGCCGGAACTGCTGCACGCTTTGTGCAAATTGCTACGCCCCGCCACATGCGGCAGGGCGGAGAGCGTTAGCCTTTGTCGTCTTTCGGGCCGAGGAAGTAAAACCCAAAGGGCAGCGAGCCAATAATGGTAAACATCAGGCTGTAAATCGCCACCCAGGCGCCCTGGATGATAAACATCGAGGTGGTCCACGTTTCCATCGGCATATTGTACTGTTCTTCCACGCCCTCGAAGGCGGCTTTCGAGATCACGCTGACGGCAATCAGAAACACAATCACCACCGCCGTGATAAATTTTTTCCCCTCGCGGGTACGCAGTTTTTCCAACATAGAAACCTCCTGTCATGTGGCTTTTCTGTACTGCGAGTGTAACCGATCTGCTGTAGAATTGTTGTGAAAAATGTAAGAAAAACGGCTTAACAGATGACGACATCTGCTGCTATTTTTTGCGGCATTTCGCTTTGCCATCGCTGCTGCGCATCATGTCGGCAACGCTTTAACGACGCTGTTTTTATAGTATTTTTACTGCCGCGTATTTTCTTTTTACGCGGCATTTATATCAAAATAAAAATGGCTCTTTTATGCTGAGTTCATCGCCGCAAGGCCTGACAGAAAGAACACCATGAACTCGTTGATGACTATTCCACTGCTGAAAAATATCCGCACACTGTTTACTTCCATGCCCATTCCGGCGCTGTCGATTCCATCTGACGGAACAGAAAGGAATAGTGAAATCAGCCAATTGCAGGAAACCGTTACTGACGAAATAAAAGACTACCTGAACCGTTATCCTGAAACAAAGCATGTAGATATTTATCTGAACGATACGCATGGCATATTCAGGGGAAAAAGAGTCTCCGTAGATAATTTATTTTCCATAAGCAAAGGATGTTATTTCCCGCAATCTGTTTACGCCATGGATCGCGAAGGGAAAATAATCTCATCCGATACGCTGATTAACGAAGAACCGGATAATTTATGTCTGCCCGTTCCCGGAACACTGCGACCCGGAGCCCACAACCCGCAGCATAATGCACAGCTGTTGTTAACCATGCTTGATGAAAACAACCGGCCTTATGCGCTGGAACCGGCGGCAATCCTGCAAAATGTGCTGCGCCAGTTTCATTACCACGGCCTCTATCCGGTCATCGCCCCTGAAATTGAGTTTTACCTTGTTGACCCTGCCGCCGCAAAATCCCGTCCGCAGGGCTGTTTTCATATGGCGGTGCCCTCCACCTACTCGGCGTTTATTGAAGAGCTGGAAAGTCTGGCGACAGCACAGCGGCTTGCGCTCTCCGGCGTGGTGAGTGAAGCCGAAGCCGGACAGTTCGAACTGAATATGCCCCACTCGCCTCATGTTGTGGAAGCCTGCGAACAGATCCTGGCGCTGCGTCGGCTCACCGACACGGTGGCCGGTAAATTTGGCTTTCAGGCAAACTTTATGGCTAAGCCCTTCTCCGGGTTGGCGGGTAACGGCCTGCATTTCCATATCAGCCTCAATGACATTCACGGTGAAAATGTTTTCGCCAGTCCCGCAGAGGAGCTCAACGACATGGTGCGCCTCTCGCTGGCCGGGATGCTGGAACTGATGCCTGCATCGATGGCAATTATGGCGCCTGGGGTTAACGGATTCCGCCGTTTACGTAAGAACCTCAGCGAACCGCTCTTTCATTCATGGGGCTACAACAAACGCAACGCCGCCTTGCGCATCCCCTGCTCCGACGCCCACAACCGGCGCATCGAATATCGCCTCGCAGGCGCGGATGCCAACCCCTATCTGGTGATGGCCGCCATCCTCAGCGGTATCTTGTACGGTCTGGAGCGAGTCGATGACGATACGCTGGCGAATTTCACCCACACCGCGCCCACATTACCGCTGTTCCAGCAACCGGCGCTGGAGATGTTTCGCCAGAATAGCTATCTGGCAGAACATCTCGGCAGCGCGTTCTGCGAGCAGTGGTATAGCGGCAAAATGGCAGAACTGAGCTGGTTTGAAAGTCTCGTCACGCAGCAGGAACTGGCATAGCCCGCTATGCCGCACTTAGCTGGCCTGTGGCAATGTGAAATCCCCTTCCCCCAACGGGCGCTGCATCAGCACGGTATCCAGCCAGCGCCCGTGCTTCATACCTACGCTTTTGAGCGTGCCGATCACCACAAATCCGGCGCGGCTGTGCAGCCGTAACGAACCTTCGTTTTCGCTGTTGCCGACGTTGGCAATCAGTTGCCGGTAGCCCTGCGTTTCTGCCCATGCCAGGGCGCGGGCGAGCAGCGCTTTGCCCGCGCCCTGGCGACGAAACGCCTCATCAATGTAGATGGAATCCTCCAGTGTATACTGGTAGGCTCGGCGCTCACGGTAGCGGGAGAGATAGCAATATCCCCGAACCTCACCATCCTGCACGGCAACAAACCACGGCAATCCGGCAAGGCGGATTTTCTTAAGCCTTGCGCGCATCTCGTCGATATCCGGCGCTTCGGTCTCAAAAGTGGCGTTCCCCTGCGTCACATGGTAAGCATATATCTGTGTAATCGCGCGCAGATGTTGTTCTTCTGCCTCAATAATTTCCATCATCCGTCCTCTGTTCTTGCTTTCGCACAGGTTATCTGCCGCGTGGCAAAACAGGCACCGGGCGGCGCTTATAACCGCGATAAGGAAAACTTTGCCATGGCGCAATTTAGCCTCGACCAGTTGGCGACCTACAAACTGGTAATAGCCCGGGGGAGTTTCACCGCTGCGGCAGAAGTGCTGGGTATTTCGCAACCGGCGGTCAGCCTGCAAATCCGCCAGCTTGAGCAGGCGCTCCAGACGCGACTGATTGAGCGCACCGGGCGCAGCCTGCGACCGACCGCAGCCGGAAAAACCTTTCTTGCCCACTGTGAGGAAATCGAAAATGCGGTCAGCGCCGCCGTGCAGTCAGTCGCAAAGCACCAGCAGGAGATTAGCGGCAGCGTCACGCTCGGCACCGGCGCAACCACCTGCATTCATCTGTTGCCGCCCGTATTGCAACAACTGCGCGAAGATTTTCCGTTACTTACCGTTGGTGTACGCACCGGCAATACCACGGATATTGTGCGTGCGGTGGAAGAGAATCGTATCGATATTGGCCTGGTGACGCTGCCCACGAACGGGCGCAACCTCGCCATTTCACCGCTGATTCACGAAGACTTTGTCGTCATCAGCGCCAGCCATTCGCCTGCGCTGCCCGATGCCACGCCAGCGGTATTGCAGACCCTACCGCTGATTGTCTTTGAGTCCGGCAGCAGTACCCGCCAGTTGATTGACGGCTGGTTAACTGCCGCCGTCACGCCGGTGATGGAGCTTGGCAGCATTGAGGCCATCAAACGTATGGTGCGCGCCGGTCTCGGTTACAGCCTTGTGCCCGAAGTCGCCGTGCAGGCTGATGAGGATAAACGCGGGTTGCGCGTACAGGCACTACAGCCGCCGTTGCAGCGCACGCTGGCGCTGGTGATGCGTCAGGATAAGGTGGTCAATCGCGGCATGAAAGCGGTACTGAACAGCCTGAAACAGGCGGGCAAGACGCCCGCCTGAGAAACGCTCGCTTAGAAGCCATAGCATTTCACCGCGTGTCGGCATGACTCACAATATGCTGCCGATGCTGTTCGATCACAAAAAATTAGGCGCAGGCGAAAATTATCAGCTGGAAGTGCTGGCGCAGGTGCACTGTGTACGCCATGACGTGTAGATCCCAGGCGCGCCGGATTGAAGAAGTGATCGCCATTGATGAGGTGAGCTGGCAGGAGTTTGTCGCCCTGAAATCCTTAACGGCATGAAGTCGTACAAAATTTGGGGTTGATCGTGGATATGATAAAGATTATCTTTCTCATTACCAAGTAATTGAGTCAAACACTCAAGTATTCGGTACGACATTGCTCACATTGCTTCCAGTATTTTTTGCCCGCACGTCAAGCGCGGGCTTTTTTTTGTCTGCTCAACTTCTCTTACCGCCAATATTTCACTTAAGTAGCAATAATCTCCCGTTATTCATCGAGTTACTTAATTGAAATCAAACCGTCACAAACGCCCCATAACCTAGGATTATTCTTAATACGGGGTTTTGCGTGGATGATGGACATACCGCTCTCTTCTCGGCAGCTTAACGCGGGCATTTTGCGCCTTGCCGTCCCGCACGTAACGCCTGACGCCAATAACCTGCAGGTGATGTCGCTGTTTAACGAACATAAATCGTTGATTGGTCTGCCGGTGCTGGAAAAAAACCGACCTATTGGCATGATTAACCGACATATTTTCCTCTCGCAGATGAGCCGCCCTTTTTTTCACGAGCTGTACGATCAAAAGAGCTGCATCGCGTTTATGGATAAAAACCCGCTCATTGTCGATGCGGATGCGGGTCTTGAATATCTCTCCGGGCGGGTTATTGAAACCGGCGACAAGGCCGTGACCGAAGGTTTTATCCTCACGGAAGAGGGGCAATATGTCGGCATTGGCCTCGGCATTGATCTGATTCGTACCGTTTCCGATTTGCAGGCCAAACAGCATCTGCAAATTATGCAAAGCATTGAATATGCTCGCATAATACAGGAATCCATGCTCAACCGGTCACGCACTGCCATTGATAAAACCCTGGAAGACTGGTGCCTGCACTGGCATCCGCGCGACTGCGTCGGCGGCGATATTTATGCTTTTCAGCGCGTGGAGAATGGCTGGTTGATGGTGCTGGCCGATTGCACAGGACACGGCGTCCCGGGTGCTTTTATGACCTTTATCTTCTCCTCGGCGCTGGAAAAAGCACTGACGCTGGCGCCGATTGACGCGCCGGAGCAGCTGCTGAGCCATATCAATCAACATATAAAACAGACGCTCAGCCAGGTGCATCCATCGGCAGACAGCAGCCAGTCAAATGATGGTTGCGACGCCATCGCCCTGTTTGTTGATACGAAAAACGAACAGATGCGCTGGGCCAGCGCCCGTATGCATGCTTTTCTGCTGGGAGCAGAATCTGAGGATAGCGTGGTGCTGGAGAATTGCCGCAAAGGCGTGGGTTATACCGATACGCCGGTGGATTACCAGTGGCAACGTTATCAGGCGCCGCTGCGCCATGGCGACACGCTGTTGCTGGTTTCCGATGGCGTCACCGATCAGCCCGGCGGCTCGCGAAAGGTGATGTTTGGTAAGAAACGTATTCAGTCATTGTTGGCGCAGCACCGCGCGCTACCGCTACCTGTGCTTTCCGACGCCCTATTGGCGGCACTGAAAGCGTGGCAGGGGCAGCAAACGTCGCGCGATGACATGACATGGTTTGGTTTTCGTTGGTAGATAAAGCATGCAAATAAACAACCTGCAGGTCAAAGACGCCGTTCTGTTACCCCTTTTTACACTGCAACTGCAAAACGCCGTTGAGATTTTTTATACCGGCTATTTTTCCCAGCAACATATTGTTTCGCTTGGTGAAGTGATCCGCGCCTGGCTTGATAAACATGAATCATCCGCCGTGACGCGCCGCAAACTCTTCTCGGCATTTATCGAGATGGGGCAAAACATTGTGCGCTACTCCGCAGACGATCGGTTTTTATCGACTGTTGAGCACGAGCTGCGCTTTGGTTCGGTCTGTTTTCATATGGATCAGACCAATTACTACCTGGAAACGGCAAACCTGGTGGGGCCGGAAGCCTCCACTCTGTTGCAAACGAACCTTGAAGTGTTGCGCGGCATGTCGCAGGCAGAGATCCGCGATGCCTGGAAGCAGGGGCTGAAAAGCGAAGCACCGGCAACCAGCAAAGGGGCCAATATCGGTTTGTTGACCATGGCGCGCGATACTAGCGTTCCGCTGGAGTATCGCATTCATCCACTGGCGGCAAGCTCCCTTTCCGCCTTTCACTTAAAGGCAACGTTTTGCCATGACTGATATGACATTGACGCCTGCTATTGAATTGTCCGCCACCGCCGCCACGCCGGAGGTGAAATTTGATTTTGCCGCGCAAAAGCTGCTGCTGAAAGGCGAAGCCTACCCAGAGAATGCCGCCGCGTTCTTCCGCCCGCTGCTGGATGCGCTGGAGAGCTGGCTGCAAAGCGGGCAACAGACCAGTACACCGCTGCAATTACACGTCGCACTCAGCTATTTTAACAGTTCAAGCACCAAGCTGTTGTTTACACTGTTTGAGATCCTGAATAACCACGCGAGAAGCGGTGCGCCATGCGAGCTGCACTGGTACTACGACCCGGAAGATGACATCTCCGAAGAGTTTGGTCAGGAGCTGTGTATCGACTTCCCGTCACTGGCTGTGTTTCTTATCCCGGACATCACCGCATGCTAGATATTAATGAGCTCTTCAGGGAAGAATATTCCGTACTCGAAGAAGCCCGGCTGGCGGCTACCGATGCGCAACTTCCGGCGGAGGTCTGCCGCGAAAAACTGTGGGCCGTTTCCAGGCATTACCAGCGTTTGATCCGTGAATCGTATCGTCTGATCTCCCGCAGTGACCGTGCCGAGCGTGAACTGACGCGAATGAACGAGCAACTCCAGCAGCTTGCTGCGCGCCTGGAATATGAAGCGACGCACGATCCGCTGACTGATGTGTTTAACCGCAGCGCGATCATCAACCAGATCAACAGCGGTCTGCTGAAAGGCGATGTCGCGCTGATCCTGCTGGATATCGATCACTTCAAACGTATTAACGACGAATATGGTCATCCGACCGGCGATCGGGTGATTTGCGCGCTGGTGTCGCGCGTACGCCACGCCGTACCGGAGAGCGCCGCCATCGGCCGCGTCGGCGGCGAGGAATTTACTATTGTGTTGCCGAACGCCCGGATGGAAGAGGCGATGATTACCGCCAGCTATATTCACGCCTCACTGAATGCTTCGCCACTGGAAGTGTTGCCGCAGCAACTGGTCACCGCCAGTTTCGGGGTCAGTCTCGGCGTGAAAGAGAGCAGCTTCGAAGCGCTGTACAGCGAAGCAGACAGCGCACTGTATAACGCAAAAAAACGTGGGCGAAATCAGGTGGCGCTGCATGAGACTTTTTTTCGCGCGCCAGTGAAGGTCAATTTTTCGCTAGAAAATATTCAGCATTGAGGGGGGGGTTTGGCTCTGCGGAATAGTTCCGTTCACCAGACGTTCGGTAGCCACCTGAACCTCAGCATATGTGAACGGGAAAAGGGGAGCGTGGCAAACTCCCCCATTTTCCCGCGAAAATCCCCCTCACCGGCTCGACTGCAAAAACTTCCTCACCCTGTCCGAAACCGGATTGGTGAAAAACTTCTCCGGCGGTGCCTTCTCGATCAACAATCCCTTCTCCAGAAACACGACTTCATCCGACACCTGACGGGCGAAATCCATTTCATGGGTCACCACCACCATCGTATAACCTTCTGCCGCGAGAGATTTCATCACTCCCAGCACCTCATTCACCAGCTCCGGATCCAGCGCTGAGGTTGGTTCATCGAAGAGGATCACTTCCGGCGACATCGCCAGCGAGCGGGCGATCGCCACGCGCTGTTTTTGCCCGCCGGAAAGGGTGATCGGGTAGACATCGGCCTTGTGGCTCATGCCCACTTTTTCCAGTTGACGGCGGGCAATCTCATTTGCCGCGTCGCGCTTCATGCCTTTCACATGCACCAGCGCTTCGGTGACGTTTTGCAGCACCGTCAAATGCGGCCACAGGTTAAAACTCTGGAACACCATCCCGACCCGCTCGCGGATATGGGAGAGATCTTTGTGCGACATCGCTTTGCCCGTCTTCTCATCCACCCCAATGCGCAGGCCGCTGATACGCACTTCGCCGCGATCCGGCTGCTCCAGCCAGTTCATGCAGCGCAGCAGCGTCGATTTACCGGAGCCGGACGAACCCAGAATGCTCACCACCGTGCCCTTCTCCACCGTCAGGTTGATATCCCGCAGTACTTCAATGTTATCAAACTGTTTGGACAGGTTTTTGATGCTAACCGCGCTTGCTTCAGGCATGGCTCATTCCTCTTTTGGCTCCATAATGACTTAACCGCTTAATCAACAACTCCAGCAAAATGCTGATCCCCCAGTAGAGCGCAATGGCGACAATAAAGGCGTTAAACGGAATAAAGTAAGTTGACTGCACGCTATTCGCAGCGGCGGTAATCTCCTGCACAGTAATAATGCACAGAAACGCGGTATCTTTCAGGCAAATAATAAGCTGGTTGCCCATTAACGGCAGCGATGACGAAAATATATTCGGCAGAATAATACGACGAAAGGTTTTATAGCGTGAAAAACCCTGCGACTGTGCGGCCTCAATATACCCGGCGGAAAATATCCGCCGCTGGCTGCGTAATATTTCGAAGAAATAAGCGCCATGATAAATCACCAGCGCCAGTAGACCGGCAGTCCAGGCATCCATACTGATACCAACTTGCGGCAATCCGTAATACAGTAAATAAGCCAGAATTAAAAATGGCACGGTGCGCATCAGGCTGACAAAAGCGATAATCAGACGATTAATAACGCGATGCTGATATTCCATGATATAGCACAGCGTAATACCAATAAACAACCCGACAACGGCGGCGATAATAAACAGCTCCAGCGTTGCCAGCAGCCCGTTAAAAAAACTCTCACGCGCCGCCCAAATAATTCCCCACTGATTCATATCTCCTCCGCCTCTTATCGCGCCAGGCGCTTCGCTTTACGTTCGGCCGCGCCCTGCAACTTCAGCAGCAGACCGATAATAATGACGTACAACAACCCAGCGGCCAGGATCGGCGACAGCGGTTCATAGGTCACCGAGGAAATACGGTTGGTTACGCGGGTTAAATCCACCACGCCGATGATCGCAATTGCCGGGCTACCTTTAATCAAGAACGACATCTCATTGACCAGTGCAGGCAGGCTTTCAATCCACATCTGCGGCAGCATGATTTGCCGGAAATAGGTCCAGCGTCGCATGCCGACAGATTCTGCCGCTTCCCGCTGCTCACGCGGGAAATTACGAAACGCGTTGCGCCAGATTTCGGCGTTAAATGCCGAGGTATTCAGCGTCAGCGCCAGAATAGCGGCGGGCGTTTTATCGAGATTAATACCGAGCGTAGGCAGCGATAAAAACAGAAACAGCACCAGCGTCACCAGCGGCGTCGCGCGAGCCAGGCTAATGTAAACCACCAGCAACTGATCAATAACCGGGATCTTCATCATGCGGATAAAGGCGATCACCAGGCCAATCACCACGCCGAAAGCAATCGCCACGCAAGAGATCCAGAGGGTCGTCCATGCGCCTTCAATCAATAACTGCCACGAGATTAAGTCCATGTTCCCTCCTTTCAAAACGTGCGGCGGTTCCCCGCCGCGTTACACTTACAGACCGGCTAACTTGTGGAACTGATCGGCGCTGGTGATCGGCTCTTTCGGCAGCTCGTAGGTCTCGCCGAACCATTTTTTCTGCAACTCCGCCAGCTTGCCGGTTTCAGTCATGTGGTTCATAAACCCGGTCATGAACTTCAGCAGTTCCGGCGAGTTTTTCGAGATTGGCCAGGCCATATAGCCAGGGCCAGAAACCGCCAGCCCTTTGGCGAACACTTTCGGCTTCGCTTTCACCAGGTCGTTCACTGAAATCACCACGTTGATGACGTAATCGACGCGTTTGTTCGCCAGGTCAGCATAGGCTTCCGGGTAGGATTGATACTCAACGACCGGGCCAAGTTTGCCACCCACTTTTTCCAGCATCGCTTTCAGTTCCGGCAACCTTGCCAGCAGTGCGCTGCCCGCCTGAACACCCACTTTTTTACCGCTGAGATCGGCAATGGTATTTAACGTTTTGTCATCTGCGCGTTTCACGAAATAGTGCTGTGCAGATGCCCACGGCGGGGTGAAATTAAATACGTTGAGGCGTTCGTCGGTAATTACCGCGCCAGTAAGAGCCATATCATATTGTCCAGTGGAGACCGCGGCGAGTAAGCCGGTCCACGGCAAAATACTTTGATTGATATTGAATTTTGCGTATTTACGCAGTTCTTCGAGCATATCCTTGTTAAAACCATCCGTCTGGCCGTTATTCATAAAGTTAAACGGCGCATAATCATCTTCGGTCGCGACTTTCATCGTGCCAGATTTTTCAATTTCAGGTAAATCTGCGGCCACTGCGTGTAATGAAAATGCCAAAGAGATCATGGCTGCAAGACAATATTTGCCGAATACTTTTTTCATCTCTCCACCCTTATTTAATTTGCCAGACCGGTACATTCCAGGGGTGCCGGAAGCTTTGCAAGATGTATGCCGAAACAGAAACTCGCCCGACGTTTTATGACTACGTTTTTACAATAGGGAGGCAAAGTCGCTTCTGAATAGAGCCAGTTTCTGCAAGTGTATGTGTCAGTTTGTCGGAAACTGGTATGAAACTTGCTCAACTCCTGTAGAAGATATATCAAGAGGAGTGCAGCATGATTCGCCATTTACTGAATGTAAATTTTGACGCCCGGCGTGGACTTCAGGAGCAAGTTCGCGAATCGCTGATCAATGCCATTCTGAGTGGTATCTTCCCGGCTGATACCCATCTCCCTTCGTGCCGCCAGCTCGCCAGCCAGCTTGGCGTCTCGCGCAATACCACCGCGCTGGTGTTTGAAAGTCTGGTCAACGAAGGCTATCTGGTCAGCCGTCCGCGCAGTGGTTACTACCTGCATCCGGATTATTACTCTGCGGGTCTGGCGAGTGGGCAGAGTGTCGCGGCTGCACCCGAATGCGAGGGCGATGCACCACGATGGGGCGATCGCCTGAAAATTACCCCCAGTCAGCAGGAATCAATTCTCAAACCCGCTGGCTGGATGCACTACCGCTACCCGTTTATCTACGGCCAGCCCAATACTCAGCAGTTTCCCCTTGCCACTTGGCGCGCAGCGGCAAATTGGCTGCACGGTGGCGTGCGCGATCCGGCCTGGGTGATTGACCATATCGACCAGGATGTACCGATGCTGGTTGAGCAGATCCGCACACGCGTGTTGCCCAAACGCGGCATTGTCGCCACGCCGGATGAAATTCTGATTACCCTTGGCTCGCAAAACGCGCTCTACCTGCTGACGCGCCTGCTGATGTCTGAAGAAACCCGCGTGGCGGTGGAAAACCCCAGCTTTCGCGAAGCCATTAACACCTTTTTATTAAGCAATACGCAGATTGTACCGCACCCGGTAGACTGCGAAGGGCTGATGCTCAATGAAACGCCCTGCGACTACTACTACGTGACGCCAGGCCACCAGGTACCAACCGGGGTAACCATGAGCAAAGCGCGGCGCACGCAGTTGCTGGAATACGCCACCCGCCATGATGCGGTGGTGATTGAAGATGATTACGACTCGGAAAGTAACTTTATGCAAAACCCGCTGCCCGCGCTGAAAGCCAGTGACCGCAGTGGGCGAGTGATCTACGTTAGCAGCCTGTCGAAAGCGCTGTCGCCCGGGCTGCGCCTTGGATTTATGGTTGCCGCACCGGAGATTATCGATGAGGCGCGCGCGCTGCGCCGTCTGGTGTACCGCCATCCACCGACCAACATTCAGTATCAGATGGCGCATTTCCTCGCCCAGGGGCACTACGAAACCCATTTGCGCCGCTACCACGAGGATTCAGCCCGCCGCTGGGACAGCCTGCACAATGCACTGCGCACCTTTTTGCCGGAGTGTCAGATGATGGACGGCAGCGAGCATGCCAACGCGTTCTGGCTGCGCACACCGGAGCATATCAGCACGCAGCAACTGACCTGGCGGGCCGCGCATGCGGGTGTACTGATTGAACCTGGTGCACGCCATTTTCTCAATGCCGCGCCGCCGGATAACTTCTTCCGCATGGGCTTTCACGCCATTAACCCACAGGCAATAGCCCCTGGTGTGGAAGTCTTGCGCGGGCAGCTTGAGCAGTTCTGTTAAGCACAACCGCCCCCACGAGGGCGTTTTTCTCACTGCGCTTTCACGTACTCCATCATCACCTGCAACAGCACATTCGCTCCGGCAGTGACATATTCCGGCGCGGCATACTCAATTTCGTTATGGTTGATGCCGTCTTTGCAGGGAATAAAGATCATACCGGTCAGCGCAAGATAGCTCATATACACCGAATCATGACCGGCGGCAGAGACAATCGGGCGCGACGAATAACCAAGCTGCTGTGCCGGGGCGCTGGGCAAGGGCTTTGCGGTGGCAGCCTCCGAGGTGCGTAATCTGTCGCAACGGTGACCCAGCAAAACGCCGGCTGGTGGCCAGCGCCAGCCAGATGCTGGATCAACAATCGCAAACCATGACGACGCTGGTCGATCGCTTCGTCGTGGAGTGATCCACCGTACGGGGAACGTTGCGCTGCGGCGTGCTTTCCCCGACAATGCGTTTTTTCACCGATGATTAACGCTTATGAAACACCCGCTCGAATCGCTGGTTACGCTGGCAGGCATTCTGTTGATGGCCTTTATCTCTGTCCTGCTGCTCCCCGCGCCATCGCTGGGCCTGCAACTGGCGCAAATCCTGATGCAGCGCTTTCATCTGCTGGATTTGAACCAGCTTTATACTCTGCTCTACTGCCTGTGGTTTTTACTGCTTGGTGGCATTGAGTTTTTCGTACTGCGTTTTATCTGGCGGCGCTGGCTCGCCGTCTGAGGACGTTTGTTCCCTCTCCCTGCCCTGCCTGCGGCAGGGCATCGCATGCGTTTTTAGCGCAGAATTAATTCCATAATCGCTCTAATTTTTTGAACATTATCCGCAAATAGTTCAGCTTTTTCTTCGTATTCAGCCGGCATATGATTTATCACATCAGGGCAACACAGCCCTCTCAAACAAAATAATGCAGGAATACGACCATGAAATTCATCAAAACTTTCGTTGCAGTTGCCGCACTATCCGCACTCTCTTTCGGTTCTTTTGCACAGAGCATCAGCGCCAGTGCATCAACGCTCTCCGCCGCTGAAGCCAAAATCGCTGCGCAGGCGGAAAAAGCCAACGCTTCTTACAAAATCACCAGCGCACGTACTGACAACGGCGTGTATATGACTGCTGAACTGACGAAATAAATTGCCCAGCCGGAATAACAAACAGGATAAGGCGAGCCATGAACCCGTTGCAGAAACTTTTTAGCGCTTTGTTCCCGCAGGCCGCAAATAGCGACACCACGGAATTACCATCAACTTCAGGAGCCGTTATGTCAGACAATTTTCTTGCTTTAGCGAAACAGCGCAGAACCATTTATGCCCTTGGTAAAGATCTGCCGGTTGCAGAAGAGGTTGTTATCGAAACCATTAAAGAAGCGATTCGTCAGGCGCCTTCTGCATTTAACTCGCAGAGTTCTCGTGCATTGATTCTGTTAGGTAAAGAGCATGCGAAGTTCTGGGAGTTGACCCGCGATCAGTTGAGAAAAATTGTTCCGCAAGAGAGTTTCAAAGCGACATCCGACAAACTGGATGGTTTTGCCGCCGCTGCAGGTTCGGTGCTGTTCTTTGAAGATCAGGACGTGGTGAAAGGGTTGCAGGAGCAATTCGCTGCATACGCCGATAACTTCCCTGTCTGGTCAGAACACAGTACCGGTATTGCCCAGTACGCCGTCTGGCTGGCACTGGCAGAAAAAGGAATTGGTGCTAATCTACAACATTACAACCCGCTCGTTGATGCTGACGTGCAGCGTAGCTGGGATATTCCGGCGAACTGGAAACTGCGTGGCCATATGAACTTCGGTTCCATCGTGGCTCCGGCGGGTGAAAAAGCCTTTATGGACGATGACAAACGTTTTGTCGTTGCCCGCTAAGTATTCCTGAAACCACCCTGGTGAAGGTGAAATCCCCGCTCGTTGGTGACAATGTGCGGGGATTTCTTTTTTCTGTCGGTACAGTTGCAGATTAAGCGTGCGATATTTCAGCATGTGCGATAGCCACAACTGATTACCGCGTAAAAACGGATTCGTATCTTTGCTGGCGCAATAAACAAAAAACCCCGACGGCTGGGGAACAGCGTCGGGGTTCAATTCATAGCGGCTTGTATTAAGCCAGAACGGAATTACTGCTGGCTTTCGCGTTCAGCAATAAAGCTCAGCGCTTTGTTGATACGAGCGATACTGCGGGCCTGGCCAATCGCGTGAACGGTAACGTCCAGCGCCGGAGACTGACCCGCGCCGGTAACGGCAACGCGCAGCGGCATACCCACTTTACCCATTCCGACTTCCAGCTCATCCGCCGTTGCCTGAATGGCGTGATGCACGTTTTCTGCGCTCCAGTCGGTAATTGCGGCGAGTTTATCGCGCACCACTTCCAGCGGCTGGCGAGCCACCGGACGCAGATGTTTTTTCGCTGCGTCAGCGTCGAATTCGTCAAACTCTTCGTAGAAATAGCGGCAACTTGCAGCCATCTCTTTCAGAGTTTTGCAACGTTCGCCCAGCAGTTTCACCAGTTCAAACAACTGCGGGCCGGTACGCGTGTCGATTTTTTCCTGCTCGATATGCCATTGCAGATGCGTCGCCACATACTGCGGATCCAGCGTATTGATGTAGTGGTGGTTCAGCCACAGCAGTTTATCGGTGTTGAAAGCACTTGCTGATTTGCTCACCGCGCCAAGCGAGAAGAGTTTGATCATCTCTTCACGGGTGAAGATCTCCTGATCGCCACTCGACCAGCCCAGACGCACCAGATAGTTCAGCAGCGCTTCCGGCAAATAGCCGTCATCGCGATATTGCATCACACTGACCGCGCCGTGGCGTTTTGAGAGTTTTTTGCCGTCGTCGCCGTTGATCATGGAAACGTGCGCGTAAACCGGAACCGGCGCATTCAGCGCTTTCAGGATGTTGATCTGGCGCGGCGTGTTGTTGATATGGTCTTCACCACGGATAACGTGCGTGATTTCCATATCCCAGTCATCCACGACGACGCAGAAGTTGTAGGTCGGTGAACCATCAGTACGGCGAATGATTAGATCGTCAAGTTCGAGGTTGCTGAACTCGATCGGGCCACGGATCTGATCGTCAAATACCACGGAGCCATCCTGCGGGTTGGCGAAGCGCACAACGCAAGGTTCGTCAGCGGCATGATGCGAATGATCGTGACGACAGCGGCCGTCATAGCGTGGTTTTTCGCCGTTCGCCATCTGCGTTTCGCGCAGTTGCTCCAGACGCTCTTTCGAGCAATAGCATTTATATGCAGTACCCGCTTCGAGCATTTCATCAATCACTGCGTTGTAGCGATCAAAGCGTTTGGTCTGGAAATACGGACCTTCATCCCATTCAAGGTTCAGCCAGTTCATACCATCCATGATGGCTTCGATTGCTTCCGGCGTAGAGCGCTCAAGATCGGTGTCTTCAATACGCAGCACAAACTCACCGCCATGGTTACGGGCAAACAGCCAGGAGTAGAGAGCAGTACGCGCGCCGCCAACGTGCAGGTAGCCAGTAGGGCTTGGCGCGAAGCGAGTTTTGATTTTCATGAATTGGCCTTACGTTTATTAAAGATGCCGACCGTCGGCAATAGCTTAAAAAAGAGTGGGCGATATTCTATCACTGTGGGCTGATTCCTCAATGTTGTTGCCTCATTGAGCGGCGTATCGCACTCTTTTGTTTATAAATCAGGCTCTCGCGGCGCATTGCGCGGCGGGTTGACTAATTTTACGACGAACGAACAATTTATTTAGAAAATGCGTTGACTCATTTTCAACTCTCCCTATAATGCGACTCCACACAGCGGGGGTGATTAGCTCAGCTGGGAGAGCACCTCCCTTACAAGGAGGGGGTCGGCGGTTCGATCCCGTCATCACCCACCACAATTTTTTGTGGTTCCCGCAGTGTAGATAAGAATGAGAAGTGGGTGATTAGCTCAGCTGGGAGAGCACCTCCCTTACAAGGAGGGGGTCGGCGGTTCGATCCCGTCATCACCCACCACTTTCTCGCCAGCGAATTCTTATCAGTGAAGTACCGAAGTGGGTGATTAGCTCAGCTGGGAGAGCACCTCCCTTACAAGGAGGGGGTCGGCGGTTCGATCCCGTCATCACCCACCACCTCGGGTCGTTAGCTCAGTTGGTAGAGCAGTTGACTTTTAATCAATTGGTCGCAGGTTCGAATCCTGCACGACCCACCAATGTAAAAAAGCGCCCTAAAGGCGCTTTTTTGCTATCTGCAGTTAGAGAAGATTCGAACCTGCGGCAGGTTCGAGTCGAACGCAGTGAGACAACGGAGCCACTTGTGGCGACGGCCCGAAGGGCGAGCAAAGCGAGTCATCCTGCACGACCCACCAATGTAAAAAAGCGCCCTAAAGGCGTTTTTTTGCTATCTGCGAATAGAAAAGATTCGAACCTGCGGCAGGTTCGGGTCGACAAAATTGTCGGGAACAATTTTGAACAACGCGTAGCGTTGGTCCGAAGGGCGAGTCTCAGGATGAGGCGAGTAGTGCAGTGAGACAACGGAGCCGCTTGCGGCGACGGCCCGAAGGGCGAGCGAAGCGAGTCATCCTGCACGACCCACCAATTCATCTTTCTGGGATGTCTTATAGAGTCCGGGGAAGTAATAAAACCGTATCACTGTCATCAGGATACGGTTTTTTTTCGTCTGAATGTTTCCCCCTGCATACCGGGGGAGCCAGAGCAAATGGGCCTACGATTGGGCCTATGCCTCTGATGGTGGAAGTCTTGTAGGCCCATATTGAGTTTCGGGCTGAAAAACTTGTCAGAAAACAGAATATTGCACCACTCCATCACTGTCATTTTCCACTGACACATAAGGAGTGAAGTTATGGCTGTTCTTACCCGTCCATTGTCTGCCTCAGAAGTCCAGAAGGCGAAACCTGCCGATAAAGATTACGAACTGTTCGATGGACAGGGGTTGACCCTGTTCATCAGAACCACCGGTAAAAAAATCTGGCGCTTTCGCTACAAACGTCCCGGTTCGATTGTCAGAACCACCATTACCCTTGGGCATTACCCGGCCATGTCGCTTGCCAGCGCCCGGACACTACACGCCGAACACCTTACCCTGCTGGTAAAGGGCATCGCCCCAAAAAAGCAGGAGCAGGAAAAGCTGAACGGGAACGACTGGCGGTGGACAGTCTGTTTATCAATGTGGCAACCAAATGGTTTACCGGGTCATCAACCTTCCGGAAGAACGATGTGGAGGTCTCCAGCGGTGGCTGAAAGGTATTATTGCCCGAAGTGGTGTGAACAAAGCTGTAGTGGCGCTGGCTAACAAAAATGCCCGAATAGCGTGGGCGCTAATAAACCAGAAAACAGAATATATCGTTAAGTAACTAACTGATTTTAATAAGTCCAAAGAGTTGATGTACTGACAGGTAGAACCGACTCTCTGTGAACCTGACAAATAGCTGGGCTGTAACAAGCCATGGCGCTAATGAGGTCAGAGAGTACAGATGTTCATCAGGGTTCACGAAGCCGGATATATGTGTGGAGACTGTAATTTAAATTGTGTAATTGCCTGTTTTTGATATGTTCATTCCAACAACGGAGACAGGCAAGTTATGGACGAAAAGAAACTCAAAGCACTGGCAGCTGAATTGGCTAAAGGTCTTAAAACTGAAGCTGATCTTAACCAGTTTTCCCGGATGCTGACGAAGTTGACCGTCGAAACGGCGCTCAATGCCGAACTGACTGACCATCTCGGACATGAGAAAAACGCCCCTAAAAAAGGCTCTAATACCCGCAATGGCTACTCCTCAAAAACGCTGCTTTGCGATGACGGTGAGATTGAGCTGAACACGCCGCGTGACCGTGAAAATACCTTTGAACCGCAGTTGATTAAGAAGAATCAGACACGTATTACGCAGATGGACAGCCAGATTTTATCCCTGTACGCCAAAGGAATGACCACGCGCGAAATCGTCGCCACATTCAAAGAGATGTACGACGCTGATGTATCACCCTCGCTGATATCTAAAGTCACAGACGCCGTAAAAGAACAGGTTGCCTGAATTGACGTGACCAGTAATTTTCGCTGCCGCACGCCTCCATCACAATACGAGACGGAGGCTGCTGGGCAATAAACGCCGTCAATTTTTCACGGATGATCATTTTATTCGCTTTCTTCTCACCTTGCGCAGATACGATATTCACCAGAAAAACTCGCTTTGCCAGATCAATTCCGATAATTTGTTCCATGGGACACCTCTTCATATTGCTGTTGGTTTGCACTTACAGCATGGCTCACTGGAGTCTTTGTGGGGAGGTGTCCATTTCATTAGCGCCTAATACCGCTACACTTTTTCCTGACCATGCTTTCCTCCGGGGAACGGGCTGATGGTTTCCATGAAGTGGCGGACCTTGTTCAGTAACTGCTATAACCGCTCTACATAATTTACCCACGGTGAGTACACTGGCTGATAAATCACTCTGAACTTCGGGTTTTCTTTCAGCCAGCGCTGCGTCTCCCGGCTCTTGTGAATGATGTAGTTATCCACTATCAGCGTTATCGTTTTTGCCCGCCTGTATGTCGCTCTCAGGCACTCTAACAGACTGATAAACAAGGACGAGCTTTTACTGCTTCCGCCAACATAGCTGACTTTCTCTGTCCCGCAGACACCGGTGAGTCTCGAATACGTATACCGAAGTTACCATCAAAACAAAAGTTTTGATGGTATAAGGTGTTTCCTCAATATGGCTACTGATTAAAAGATGAAAATAAACTATGATAATAATCAGCACAAGATTGTAAACGAAGTGAGGCACCAAGCAGGATTTCTTTCGCTGTATCCGGATTATTACACACCAATGGTTCAATTACTCTAGATAACCAACCTTCTGCATGATCAACATCAACCTCTATATGTTCGGAATAATAAATAGCATGCTTTTCATTTATTCCAACTCTCTTAATGCCATTAACTAGCTTCATATATTGCGGGGGATCAAGAAGCTCAGTCATAGCCATAGCACCAATGGACTTATAATAGTGTTGCCGGTTCGTGGCGCCCAACATAAAAACATTACATCCAGTAAAACCTTACCATGTGTATAAATTGTTAAACTTATCCGGAGGTAATTTTATATTTCTTTTGGATAACAGATGATGATATAAACCTAAATGAGTATGTGCGGCATCACCTTTCCCTGCTTCATCCTAAAGATTTTTGCAAATTTCTGTTCTTGTTTCAGGCAATGAACCTGGAAGTAGAGATGCAACAAGATCAAAGAATAGAATATTAAGAGCACTATCGCTTTTGAAGAAATAATCTAACTGTTCAATAGATGCAGAAGTTTCAAAAAAATCAAATATTGGATGATGGGATGCTTGGTGCGAACTGCAAAGCAAAAGTAACTGTTCAGATATATTACTGTGCGTAACACCTACAGAAAGACGGTTAATTTCAAAATCAAGCCAGGCAGTTTGTATATTATCTTTAATTAGTACTAATAACGGATGGAGTTCATTTCTGGCAGCAGCCGATAATGGTTCAGAAATCGATATATTATTTAAAAGGAATAGTGATAGTTGTACTTCATAGCGGGAATAGGAATCATTTTTACCATAAGCATGCAGTAACTCTTTGTTAAGCTTAGCCCGGATGAACTCGCAAACTTCGTGGTTTTGTTTTATTCAATCAGAAAGATTGTCCTTGTTGATAAGGTCAGCAACCATACCGCTCAATGACAACGTGTAAAAATTGGTTATATCAGGACTCATACATTTACCTTTTAAGTTTCGGGTGTATATGAAAACTAACACATTTAAAACTATACACAATAGTACAGTTCCGATTAGCATACTGAAAGTAAATGTATATCGTAAAGCTAAAAATCTGGGTAATTCGAGCGAACTAAATTAGGGACAATCAAAAATCATCATATTCATTTAAAATCAATGATTTAGCTGAAAGCCATGCTAGATCGATCGGCTTGTAGTCGTTAACTAAGGAAGGGCAAAGAGATACTGCTATAGCTCCATCGATTAGAACCATGACCGTCAAGGCGCAACGTTCAGCAAGTTCAGGGTTCAGTGCTTCTTTAAGAAGACATGCAATCAGAGTCGTTATCTCTGTTTTAAGTTTATCATTCAATTGAATCACAAGCGAAGATGTGGCGCCATACTCAGTAGCAGCACGGGTAAACATACAACCATTAAAATCATGGGATGAAATCCATGAAGAGTAAAAATCAAAGATTTTTTTTAGCCTATTTCGCGGGGTGCTTGGTTCGAGAATAATATTGTTAATTTTGCTGATGAAATCAGACTTCCGCTTTTCAAGTACTGCTAATATCAAATTTTCTTTATCTGAAAAATACTTATAAAACGTCATCTTAGAGACATTAGCTGCAGCAGATAATTTATCAATACTAGGAGAAACGTAACCTTGCTCATTAAACACAACATCTGCTGCTTCAATGATCTCATTACGGGTGTTTCGCATAGTGCTTCTTCCAATTTTAAAAATTTAACCAAATATTATAACATAATTGGAACATTTTATCACAATGCGCTAAGAATAACATTTTCTTAATGAAAGCGAAAAAGTTACAAGATATTACGTAAATAATGAGCTGTATTAAATATCTTGAAACTTTTATCTTCTTAATTAATGGAATCTGCTAGCGAGCATTTTCATATAGATCCCACCGATTCCCATACAAATCTTCGAAAACAACAACCAGTCCATATTGTTCATTTCTAGGCTCTTCACAGAATTTAACACCTTTAGATTTCATAAGGTTATAATCCCTCCAAAAATCATCGGTTTGAAGAAACAGAAAAACACGCCCGCCACATTGATTTCCAATAAATGGTGATTGTCTTTCATTCGATGCCTTTGCAAGAAGTAATGCACACTCGGATTGTTGTGTCGGTGCGACAACCACCCACCGCTTTCCTGGTTGTGGTATATCCTCGATTAAGTAAAAGCCTAACTTATTAGTATAATAATCAATCGCTTTATCATAGTCATCTACAACGACTGCAACGTATCCAAGACCTCTTTTATGGTTACGCATAAAACCTCCATGCAAAAATAGGACTTATAAAGAATTACCGAACCGATTAAAAATCATAATGACAGCGACTCCACAAAAAGCAACATAATCCTAATAAAAATAAAATCTCACCCTAAATTATACAATGTAGTATACACAACGGAAATACAATAAAGTGCATGTATTTCAATATCTTAGTTGTAATCATCTTGATTTTTTTGCGTCTTTGTTAATAATTTGAAACATTTTATGTATTGATGTGTAAATCTTGGTGGAGATATACATGACTACATATGTTAATAAATTGATATGTTACAGATTTAAATAAAATGAATGTCTGCAGCGTGTGGCCTAGTATCTTACATAAGGAAACAGTAATGAAATTCAATAGTCCCGAGTTTCTTGCAACACATGAATTACGAACAAGATTTGACACAATAAACTATTATCTAGAAAACCGTGAAGATTTCTTCACAAAATCAAGTGAGTTTTTACAGTTTGTCAAAGACGAGGGACTTCTTCCTAAGGTTATTTCGGAAGTAATTAATAATGATAATTACCTTGCAAATGTCGCTTCCGTTTCCTATAAACATGTAAATCACTTTTCAAAAGTCGTTCTAATCAATGATGCTGATCCTACAAAGTGTCGGTTAACATTGCATATTTGGAAACCTCCATTTACCGATGAAGAGATTAGTCAAGAATTGATTCATGATCATAGATTTGACTTTTCTTCATATGTTGTGAGTGGATTCCAGCACCATGAGATTTTTAAGGAATGTGAAATTAAATCTATTAATAAAGTACTTTTCCAAAAATATAAATATCTTCCTTCCCAGACTGGAAATATACATGACTGTTTTTTTCAGAATGATGTATGTCTCGATCTTATCAACGAAAAAAAAGTGAACGAAGGTAATATTTATACAATGAATCATGAATCGATCCACCGGATAGTTTTCCCGTCTGGAGATAAACCAATAATATCATTTTTGGTTCGTGGGCCTCGTAAAAGAAACTACACTCATACATATAATACATTTTATCCCCGAGAAGGGATGGCGTCTAATGTTCCAATGTATACGCCATCTGAATTAAAAGAACTCTTATCATATACGTTGGAAAAAATTTAAGGAGATTAAAAATGGCATTAGTCGTCGATAGTGAAGGTTCAATTCATGAGAAGCATGATGAGTATAATGTTTTTCGTCAATTGGCAGTAAAAGTCGTTGCTGATAATATAAATGATCACGATTACTACGAATGGCTCGATACAATTCCTGCGACTACAAAGATTGACTTTCCTACCAGCGAGTTTAAGGAACGCGACTGGGTTCGTGACAATCCACCACTCAACACAGCTGTGTACTATGATACAGATAATTACGATATTTTGCCTACCGGTGCATTATTAAGAACATCATGCAGTAAACTCACACATGCATTTTGTGCATTCAAAATGCCTGAAGATGATACAGGAAATCGATTGGATCGACGTCATGTATTTGAAGGTCTTGAAAAGTCAACAATTCAAAATGATCCTGCAGGCGATAAGTCTATATCTATTGTCAAAGGACTCATTTCAAGAAAAGACATCGATCAACCTGGAACTTTTCTAGAAAAAGCAACTGGTATTGATGCTTCGACATTACATCCTGCAATGATTCTTCGGGGGCATAGGACAACGTTTTATGTTCTTTTAGATGGGTACGATGTACTCAGATGTTCTATAGATCGGTCGGCTGTATTTAATTTCCGTTCAGATGCAGACCAAGAGGATGAATCTAATTGGAAGAAATTCCGCGAAATAGAATTGTCTCTATATCCGAGGATTTCAGATAAAATTAAAAACGACCCTCGTGTTATTCAGTTGATAGAATATCTAAGGGATTCATTAATTCATAAGTTTAACACTAATGTCATTTATGAGATTAAATATCAGCGTGGCATGAAGCTTCTTGGTTTATATTAAAATCAAACATTGTATGGGGTAACAAATGCTCTACTTGATATTCTTAATTGCAACTATTTCAGTTATGAATGGTGCTAAGTATCAGTCATTGGCTGGCTTTATTCACTCTGATTTTGGTTTCCCCATACATAAAATTGCTTTGTTGTTTTCATTATCTAACATATGTGGATTAATTTTTGGGTTAGTGATTCTTGGATTACCTTACGTCAGGGCTAGGGTTTTTATATTTGGAAAGTTTTTATATTTAGTGCAAATATTAATAATTACAATTACTATACTTTTTCAAAAGTATTTCTCTGCCATGATAATCCAAAGAATACTTGAGGGGGTAGTGTTCTCTTTCATTATGAATTTCTATCCAGTTGCTATCTCTAATTTAGTTCAAAAAAAACAGCGTGAAGTTTTGCTTTGCTTTTGGGGCTTGGTTTATGCAGCTGGCTTTTCTCTTTCAAATGGGTTGGCACTAATAAAGATTCCTGCTGAATATATTTACTATATGCCTGCGGTTTCTTTAACGATCTTATTAATGTTATACAACAATAAAATAATATCATACGCCAATGAATATGATAATATGTGTACCCATCCTGCTAAAACAAACAAACAAATTTCCAGAAGACTAATCTTTATTAGTATTCCATTCTTTTTGTTCACAATGTTGTACAATAATTTCATTTTTAGTTTTTCTAAACATCAGGGGCAAAATTTTGAATTATTTTGGTTTATGATGCTTAACGGTGTTGGAATAATTATATCTAATATAATAATTTCCTTGCGAGTCTTTAATTCCACACGCTATTTATTAGTGCTGGTAATTTTTTCGGCATTTGTTGTTCCCTTTCTTAATATTGATAGTGTTTATTTCTCTGGGTTCTTTTTATTTAATCTTGGTTTGATTGAAGGGGTTATTTTTGGTTATTTTATTAATCATTTCAGTACACAAGAAGTCAGTTTAGTTAAGGCATCATACTTGGTTTCAGGAAGTCTCGGAGCAACAATAGGTCCATTAGTGAATATTAACTATGGATCACTTTCTATATTCACTTCGATTATATTCTTGTCTGCCCTTATTTCGTTGTTTTGTTTAAGTTTGGAAGAGATGCGTCGTATGAATTTAACTGAAGGAAGCTAAAATGAGTGATTTGGCTATCATGTTTTTTAAACCTGAGTTTCATCAACAGGATAGGGAACGATTGTCCCCTTTGTTTGCAGATTTCATGAACAAATGGGGCATTGAAGTAATTGATAATATTCAGGTTGTTGGGGAGGATAATAAATCAAAATTATTCAATAGAGTCTACGCGTCATTGATAAAAAACTCTAATCTTGATGAATCAGATGGGTTTGTTGGCAGTTTTAAATACCTTAAAAGGTATAAGTCGTTTCAAGCGGAACATTTATTCAATGAATGGATAAAACCTGAAAATATACCGAAGAGATTGTGCGAGGATAAGTATTATATACAGTTAGACGGTATTAATGTGATAAATCCTTTTTGTCCTTGGCAAAAGAAACTATTTGTTGAATCATCTGAAAGTGTTGAGTTATTTCTTATTAAGAAACGGACATCTATTCCATGGAGCTTGTTGAAAGAACGATTCCAAGGTCCCGCCATTCCGTCACCGTCAAACTCGGATACCTTACGCACCCATTTAAGTCAATGTCGTTGGTATACACCGACGACTAACGGGCTTCACCTCTCTGGTTCTGATGCTGATGCTGAGAGGGAGACAAATTGTGTAAAAGATTTTTTTTCTAATGTAGGATGCTAGAGATATGAAAGAAATTATTTTTATAAGACACGGGCAGTCTGAATGGCAATCTGGTATTACAAAGGATCGTAATAGTAATTTAACTCAGGTAGGCATAGAACAAGCTCAAGCTTTGGGATCTTATTTGAGAAAGTATATCGATATTAAGTCGTATCAAATAATATCAAGTCCATTAAAGCGTTCTCTACAGACTTGCGATCATGCTTTGTACGTAACTGATAATGAAAATAAAATTGTTGATTCTGATTTTCAGGAAGCATCGTTCCACGTTCGTGGTGGTTTAACACTTCCTCATGATTTTTATCCAACCTTTAATTCAAAAGTTAGCTCTGAGTACAAACAATTTAAAAGTAAAATAAGACTTGCATTGAACAGAGTAATCTCACAAAATGATAAGACAATTATCTTCTCCCATGGTGGAGTAATAAAGACCGCCCTTAGGATTCATTGTGGTTCAGATTCTTTTTGCACTGAGATTGACAATTGTTCTATTACGCACTTTGTCTTTAAGGACAATTTTTGGTTATTGTATAGGGTCAATCAAAAATGCATCTGAGTGAATCTTTATTTATATCTGTGATCATAGTTTTGTGTTCAATATGTCAGTCTATCATTGGCGTTGGCCTTGTTATGATAGGTATTCCGACATTAATACTATTTGGTTATAGTTTTGAGCTCGCTCTTTCAATATGTCTTCCTGGCTCACTAATCATCAATATTTTTCAAGTCAGTTTACAATATAAATTATATCAAAAAGATGATTTTTCTTCATATTTTATCATGTCAATAACTTACCTTCTTTTCCTTTTTTTTGTAAATTTATTCCTTCACATTACATTCAATAAAATTACTGCAGGTATCATATTGATACTAACAGGTGTTGTTGGTTGTAAAATAAAAACCAGAGATCATTTTTTATCTTTCTTAAATAAAAAAACAAACATCACAAACTTTTCCATAGGGATAATTCACTCTATTTCCAGCCTTGGTGGATCCGTACTTTCTTTAGCTGGAGCTGCCAAGTATAATGATAGTTATGAATCTCGTAGATTTATTTCCGGGGGGTATCTTTCTCTTGGTGTTATTCAATTAACTTTTTACCTTTATCATGGTGTAAATATCAAACCTGCTTTGTACTCATTCATTGCCGTCCCAGTTTACTACTTATCTAGTCAGTATGTCTCACCGCACATAAATCAACATAAATTAAAATCTTTTATTTTTACTGTCATTTTTATTTATGGCGTTTTACTAATTTCACAATCAATCTGAGGTGAATATGCATACTCTTCTAAAAAAGCATCTTAATAAAGAGGTTGGACTAAAGATTTCGTCAGGAAGGATAGCGCCTGCTCGACTAGTTATGGTGGATAAAGTTATTATTTGTCTTGAATGTAATGATTCAGTCTATCATATTCCTTTTAATTCAATTGTTTATTGCATTGAAGGTAAAGATGTACCTAAATCTTTTTTCAAGATACGACAATATTCATTAACTATCGTTATATCTCCAATGATTAATGGGTTTGCTGCTTCTTGAGGAGAAATGTATGTTAAATATTATCTCAACTGAATTTATTCATCATTTAAACAGCAATCCGATGAATGTACCTTCTATTCAAAACACACGAGATATACCATCAAAATTGATTTGTGTTTCAGGTAATTTTAATGTGGGAAAATCATCTTTCATGGAAAAACTTGGTTCTCATGTTTTTCATCTTGATAAGTTCACTATAATTATTGATGAATGTGCCTTTAAGCACCTGTAAGTATCCCACCAAAACGGCCCATTCATTTTTAGAGATCTTCCGACATACTGATTATGTCCCCCGGTAAGTGTCAAGGTAGTTGTCACCCCAGGTTAAGTTAAGCGACCTGTTTTTCCCGCTCCGGATTCAGTGTTACCGGACCTTCCGGTTGCCAGTTTCTCGTTCTGCCTGACCAGCGCTCAGGATGGGCTTTCTGTGCCATCCGGTACAGGTCATCACGCTGCTTCAGCAGGGCATTATCTTCGCCACGGTGACGCTGCCCCGGCGTCACATACCGTATCCCACTGTGACGGTGCTCTTCGTTGTACCAGCGGGTAAATTTCTCCACCCACTGACGGGCCTCTCTCAGCGCCCTGAACCCCGACGACGGCCACTGTGGCACATATTTCAGCGTACGGAACAGCGACTCTGCATATGCGTTATCGTTACTCACCCGTGGCCTGCTGTGGGACGGCGTGATATTCAGTTCATACAGTTTCATCTGCAGGGTCTGTGATTTCATTGCGGCCCCGTTTCCGCATGCAGCACCAGTGGCTGACGCCAGCACCCCTCACGCATTACACTGCGGTGTATTAAGGCCGCGGCCTGTTCGCCACTTTCCGTTTCATGCACTTCGTAACCCGTGATTTTCCGGCTGTACAGGTCGATTATCATATACAGATAAAACCAGCGACCGCGCACCACCGAGGGTAACCAGGTGATGTCCCATGAGCACACCTGGCAGGGCGCACTGGCGGTGAAGGTTGTCGGCACCGGCACACTCTGTGGCCGTAACTGACGTCCCCGCCGATGGACTTCTCCATAACGGCGAAGCACCCGATAAAAGGTTGATTCGCTCGCCAGATAAATGCCTTTATCGGCCAGTCGTGGCACGATTTGTGATGGCGGCAGGCTCGCGTATTCCGGCCGGTGGCAGATATCCCGTATCTGTTGCTCTTCCTCTGTTGCTGAGGCGATTTCCCGGGGTGGGCCTTACGGCCCCCGGACGACCATCCTCCCGATACTTTTGCCACCGCCGCCAGGTACGCAGACTCAGACTGACTTCCCGACAGGCGATAACACGTCGGGCTCCGGATGCCACGGCTTCATTAATCCACAGGATGAACTGCCGGCGCTCATCTTCAGGCGTCAGTCTTCCCCGTCCGTTTCCCCGTAATAATCCCTGAGCTTTTTTCGTAGTACCAGTATCGCAGCCGCCTCCGCCAGTGCCTTCTCCTTACGGGCCAGCTCTCTCTTCAGCTGTTTATTCTCTTTCTGGCTCTGTTTCAGCGCGGCTTTATCATCCGGCGCAGAGGTCTGTAAAAAGGCCTGCTTCCACTGCGTCAGTTGTTCCGGATAAAGGCCTTTTTTACGGCAGTACTCTGCGACTTCAGCCTCAGAAAGCGTGGCGGTTTCCACGATGGCGGCAAAGCGCGCTTCTGCTGACCACTGTTCACTGTTTTTGTCTGCACCGGGCACCGGTTTCCCCTCTGCTTTAGCCTGATTACGCCAGTTATACAGAGTAGCTTCAGATATTCCATCCATCTGTGCAACAGCGGCCACGGTCATGTTGTAAGGGGGCAGCAGTTTTGCCAGCACTGACGCTTTACGCTCAGGGGAAATTCGTTTCATTTGTCACTCCGTTATCCTCAGAATTATTTTTCAGAGGGGGTGACAACTATCCTGACACTGGGTGCTAAAGGCGCTTTTTTACATTGGTGGGTCCAAAATATTCAAACTTTTTACCCGATCCAGCCTGCAAAACTGTAATCCCTAAGATTTCCTTTAAAACAGCATTAAAAACTCACCTGGCAGCAATCATAAAACATCAAAACTGTTTTCTTTTCAAGAAGTAAACCTGATAACTTTTATTCATAATTTATCCTTAATGTCCGGATACGATGCTCACTTTGCGAACAACAGTGAATGCAGTTCAAGTCTTCACTGATTACGCCGATAACTCTATTTTAAGGCGAAAAGGAGATCTCAATGACCACCATAACAACATCAACTCCCTCAATACAAAGTAGTAGCACAGGCAGTTCGTCGGCCGGTAACGATACATCAGCGCAGATCAGCCGTATTACTCAGCAGATCACTAAGCTGACGCAGCAGTTGAAAGACGTCGCTAACGGCAGCGGTTCGACTGAAGACAAAAAGAAACAGCAGGAGATAATTCAGGCCCAAATCCAGCAACTGCAAGCGCAACTGGCACAACTACAGCGCAAACAAGCACAGGAATCTGAACAGAAGCAGACTCAGCAGCAAGGTAAAGCGGAAGGTGTGAATTCCCCTTCTGACGATCATTCGATTGATATTTACGTCTGAGTAAAGAGCGGATCGTCCTCACGGGCCCGGTTTAAACACCGGGCCTGTTCTTTTACCACTTCCCACAGCGCCTGCGCTGCCCCCGACAACGAACGGTTCTTCCGTCGCACCAGCATAATTTTTCGTTGCATCTCCGGCACCAGCCGTTTAACCGCAAGCTGGCTTCCCTGCGGCAATGGCAATGCCAGCGCTGGAAAAATGCTGATACCAATCCCCGCTTCCACCATCGGAAACAGCGTCGCCGGATGACCAATCTCCTGAACAATCGCGGTTTGCAGGGAAAAATGCTGTAACGCCGCATCAATTAACGCTCGGCTACCTGAAGCATAATCCTGTACCACCAGACGTGCGCCATCAAGTGCGGACCAGTGAACAGCCGCAAGCTGCGCCCACGGATGATCGTTGCGGCAAAGCAGAAAAAAAGGTTCTTCCAGGATCTCTTCACTCTGAAGATCGCTCACCGGACCGGGATCGATCACAATGCCAAAATCCACTTCCCCCTGACGAATACTCTCCAGCACCCATTGTTGTGGCCTGTCATGCAGCACAAAATCGATCTCCGGATAGCGCTGATTACTGCTGGCGATGCACTGTGGGATCAGGTGCGCAGAAATGGTCTGGCTGGCGGCCACGCGTACGGTACCGGTTAGTTGCTGGCCGACGCGCCCGGCCTCGCGCAGCGTGCTGCTAAGCTCATCTAATAAGCGCTCCAGCCGCAAAGCCAGTTGCTGGCCCGCTTCGGTCAGCACCACTTCACGGGTGGTGCGATCGAGAAGACGCACGCCGGTTTGCAACTCCAGCTCTTTCACACTGTGGCTGACGGCAGACTGGCTCAGGCCAATGATGTCTCCTGCCCGGCTAAAACTTTTGGCCTGCGCGACGGTGACAAAGACGCGTAACTGACGTAACGAATAATTCATCTGATTAATTCATGAATGGATGCAATAAATCAATTTTATTTCTCAAAGAAGAAAAAGCACAATAGCGAAATCGACTTTCAGGAGTGCACATGAAACTTTTTCGAATCCTTGACCCTTTTACCCTCACTCTGGTGTGTACCGTTCTACTGGCTTCTTTCTTTCCCGCGCGCGGCGGTTTTGTCCCTTTCTTTGAAGGGCTAACCACCGCCGCCATTGCGCTGCTGTTTTTTATGCATGGCGCGAAACTCTCACGCGAAGCGATCATTGCGGGCGGTAGCCACTGGCGTTTGCATCTGTGGGTGATGTGTAGCACCTTTGTGCTTTTCCCGGTGCTCGGCGTGCTGTTTGTCTGGTGGTCGCCGGTAAATGTCAGCCAAGAGCTGTATACCGGTTTCCTCTATCTGTGCATTCTGCCCGCCACAGTGCAGTCAGCGATTGCCTTTACCTCACTGGCGGGTGGTAACGTTGCTGCTGCCGTGTGTTCTGCATCGGCCTCCAGCCTGCTGGGGATCTTCCTCTCGCCGTTGCTGGTCGGCTTGCTGATGAATCTGCACGGCGCCGGGGGAAGCCTCGAACAAGTGGGCAAGATCATGCTGCAATTGCTGCTGCCGTTTGTGCTTGGTCACCTGTCGCGCCCGTGGACCGGCGCGTTTGTGGCGAAACATAAAAAATGGATTTCAAAAACCGACCAGACCTCGATTCTGCTGGTGGTTTACTCCGCGTTCAGCGAAGCAGTGGTGAACGGTATCTGGCATAAAGTGGGCGTCGGTTCACTGCTGTTTATCGTGGCCGCAAGCCTCGTACTGCTGGCGATTGTCATTATGGTGAACATTGTGGTGGCGCGGAAGTGCGGCTTTAACAAAGCGGATGAAATTACCATTGTGTTCTGCGGTTCGAAGAAGAGTCTCGCCAACGGTATCCCGATGGCGAACATTCTCTTTCCGACTTCAGTGATTGGCATGATGGTGCTGCCGCTGATGATCTTCCACCAGATCCAACTGATGGTTTGCGCCATGCTGGCCCGCCGCTACAAACGTCAGGCGGAGCAGCAGGCGCAGGAAGCAGCAAAAGCCTAGCCGCGCTTCAGGGGCTGCACCAGATGGCTCAGCCCCTCGGTTTTGATAAGCAGGGTAATCTGCATCAACTCCCCCAGTCGCCCGGCAGGAAACTCATCTTTCCGGGCAAACCACAGCAAATACTCTTCCGGCAAATCGATCAGCCGTCGCCCCTGGTATTTACCAAAGGGCATCACGGTGTTGGCGATGTCGACGAGCTGTTCTTTTTCCATTTATTCCCCCAGCAGCCGGATCATCTCCGCTTCATCAATCACAGCGATCCCCAGTTCCTGCGCTTTTGCCAGTTTTGAACCTGCCGCTTCCCCGGCGATCACCAGATCGGTTTTTTTCGACACGCTACCGGCCACTTTGGCCCCCAGCGCCGTCAGACGCGCTTTAGCTTCATCGCGTGAGAGCTGGCTGAGGCTACCGGTCAGCACTACCGTTTTACCAGCAAACGAGCTGTCTATCTCTTCGGCATTAACCACCAACGGCGCAGGCCAGTGAATACCCACTTCGCCCACCAATTGCGCGATCACCTCGCGGTTACTCTCTTCATTGAAGAAGTTGTCCACATGTTTCGCGACCACAACCCCCACATCCGGTACTTTTTGTAACTCATCCACCGATGCCGCCATCAGCGCCTCCAGCGTACCAAAATACGCTGCCAGCCCTGCCGCCGTGGCCTCACCCACTTCGCGGATCCCCAGCGCATAAAGGAACCGGGCAAACGTCGTCTCTTTAGCGTTTTCCAGCGCAGTAATGATGTTTTGCGCTGATTTAGGCCCCATACGATCAAGGCCGGTCAGCTTGCCCGCCGTCAAACGGAACAGATCCGCAGGCGTCTGGACATATTCTTTCTCTACCAGTTGGTCGATGATTTTATCTCCCATGCCGTCTACATCCATCGCGCGGCGGGAGACAAAATGTTTAAGTGATTCTTTGCGCTGCGCGCCGCAAATTAAGCCGCCAGTACAGCGGGCGACGGCTTCTCCTTCAACACGCTCCACATCAGAGCCACATACCGGGCAATGTTGTGGAAAAATCACTTCGCGCGTCTCTTCCGGGCGCTCGGCGAGCACCACGTTGACCACCTGCGGGATCACATCGCCGGCGCGGCGAATCACCACTTTATCGCCAATACGCAACCCCAGCCGATCTATTTCATCGGCATTGTGCAGCGTGGCGTTACTCACCAGCACGCCAGCAACGTGTACCGGCTCCAGCCGTGCAACCGGTGTGATAGCCCCGGTGCGGCCAACCTGAAATTCAACATCGCGAACAAAGGTCATCTGCTCCTGCGCCGGAAATTTGAACGCCACCGCCCAGCGCGGTGCGCGAGCGACAAAACCTAGTTGCTCCTGCAACTCCAGCGAATCAACCTTTATTACCACACCGTCAATGTCGAAGCCCAGCGTCGGACGATCATTTTCCACCTGTTGGTAGAACGCCAGCACCGCTTCCGGCGAATCACAAAGACGTATGCGCTCACTCACCGGCAAACCCCAGTACTTGAACTGCTGCAAACGCCCCATATGGCTGCGCGGTAGCTCGCCGCCTTCGAGGATGCCGACGCCATAACAGAAGAAAGTGAGCGGGCGTTTCGCCGTAATACGCGGATCGAGCTGGCGTAACGACCCCGCAGCCGCATTACGTGGGTTGGCGAACACTTTAGCGCCAGTACGACGCGCCTCTTCGTTGATCTTTTCAAAACCCGACTGTGGCAAAAAGACTTCGCCGCGCACTTCAAGGCGGGCGGGAATATTGTCGCCATGCAATTTCAATGGTATAGCGCGGATAGTGCGCACGTTGCTGGTAATGTCTTCGCCAGTTGTCCCATCGCCACGCGTTGCCGCGCGGATCAGTACGCCATTCTCATAGAGAATACTCACCGCCAGACCATCGAGTTTTAACTCACAGCAGTAGGTCAGCGCATCGGTGCTTTTCAGCCGATCCTGTACGCGCTTGTTAAAAGCGAGGAAGCTCTCCTCGTCGAACACGTTATCCAGTGACAGCATTGGCACTTCGTGGCGCACCTGGCTGAAGGCGGTCAGCGGCGCCGCGCCTACGCGCTGAGTGGGCGAATCGGGCGTAATAAGCTCCGGATGTTGCGCTTCAAGCTCGCGCAGTTCACGCATCAGGCGATCGTACTCGGTGTCCGGAACTTCCGGCGCGTCCATAACGTGGTACAGATATTCATGATGGCGAAGCGTCGTTCGCAGCTCTGTTAGTTGTTGTTCAATCGATTCCATGTCGCACCATCAATGATAAAAAACCCCCGACAGGCGGGGGTTCTGGAGTGGAATATTCTTGGTCAATCCATTACGCGTTGGCGTCTTTAACCTCGCGAATACGATCCTGGTATTCACGCAATTTCTGCGGTGTCATCATCCGACGCTGATCGTCAAGCACCACACCGCCCACTTCGTCGGCAATATGTTGCGCGGATTGTAACATCAGTTTGAAATTTTGCAGTTCGTCACCGTAAGACGGCACCTGCATAAAGATCGTGACGCCAGGCGTGGCCAGCTCGCCCATTGTTTCAACATCAAACGTTCCCGGGTTAACCATATTGGCAAGGCTGAAGAGCGCCGGGCCGCTGCCGTCCGGGCTGAGATGACGATGGAAAATATTCATATCGCCAAATTTAAACCCGGCCTGCAAAATACTGTTCAGCAGCACTTCGCCGTTGAGCATGGTGCCATGATGTGCAGCGACGTTCATGATAATGACGGTTTCTTTGCGTTGCGGTTTTTCCTGCGGCGTTTCGATAACCGGTTCCGGTTCTGGCTGCGCCGCAGGTTGATGAACCGGCTGCTGATGATGAGGTTGCTGCGGTGCTACTGGCTGCGCGGTTGGGCGAACAGGCTGTTGCTCAAACGCCGGTGCCTGCACTTGCGGACGCTCTGGCTGCTGCGGCTGATTTCTGGGTTGCGGCACAGGATGCGGTGGCTCTTCGGGTTGAACCGGTGCAGACGGACGCGGCTGCGCCGACGCGTAAGGCGGCTGATATTGATGTTGGGGAGACTGACGCGACGCATCCTGCTCGTTACCCGATCTCGGCGCATGATTCACTTTGTGAACGCGAACTTCACCTACGCCTTCGTCGTCATCGACATCCTCGTCATCCAACTCGTCGTCGTCACGTCGTGACTTCATGCGTTTTAATGGGCGATCGCGGAACATTGAGGAACGTTCTTTACGACTGGTCCAGAAACCGTGAACCAGTAAAGCGATTATGGCGATCGCGCCAACAATGATTAATATCAGACGCAAATCCTGCATCATTATATTCTCTGTTGTTCTAACACCTTGCCACCACGGCAAACATTTACTCACTAAGAGTATTTGCCGATTACGTCAAGTGCAAGTGTGCTCGTGGGTTTCACCGCATAAAGATGAACTAAATTGTGTTTTTTGCTGTTTTTTCGAACATTCTGAACGGGTTTCGCCGCCCGGATGAATATTATAAGCTGCCGTTCGAGGATCATCACTAAAGGAGTATAGCCAGATTATGGTTTCATCGTCCCGGGGTACTGCACGCAGCGGCCTCTTTTATTTTATCCAGGGCTGGAAACTGGTCACGCTGCCAGGCGTTCGTCGCTTTGTCATTTTGCCATTGCTGGTCAATATTGTGTTGATGGGCGGCGCTTTCTGGTGGCTGTTTTCCCGTCTTGACGCCTGGATCCCTTCATTAATGAGTCATGTGCCCAACTGGTTACAGTGGTTGAGCTATCTATTATGGCCGATCGTGGTGATCTCCATTTTGTTGGTATTTGGTTACTTTTTCTCTACGCTGGCCAACTGGATTGCGGCGCCGTTTAACGGCCTGCTCGCCGAACAGTTGGAAGCGCGTTTAACGGGCGCAACGCCAGCGGATATCGGCGTTTTTGGTGTACTGAAAGATGTACCGCGGATTATGAAGCGCGAATGGCAAAAGCTGGCCTGGTATCTGCCGCGCGCACTTCTCTTGCTGATCCTCTACTTTATCCCCGGCATCGGGCAAACCGTGGCGCCGGTATTATGGTTCCTCTTCAGCGCGTGGATGCTATCGATTCAGTACTGCGATTACCCGTTCGATAACCATAAAGTCCCGTTCAAGGCGATGCGCGTTGCCCTGCGTGAACGCAAAATCATCAATATGCAATTTGGCGCATTGACCAGCTTATTCACGATGATCCCCATACTTAACCTGGTGGTAATGCCCGTGGCCGTGTGTGGCGCGACAGCGATGTGGGTCGATTGTTATCGCGAAAAACACGCTGCCTGGCGCTGAGGAATTATTCCGTTTCTTATTCCATACTGGTAACCATTATTTCACCTCAGCATATAGATATGCGATTTCTTTACTTCCCCATCACGGGTAAGTGCGTATGCTGATGTGGTTCCCAAATTTCATACAGTTAAGGACAGGACAGGCTATGAGTAAGATTTTTGAAGACAACTCGTTGACGATTGGTCATACGCCGCTGGTTCGACTGAACCGCATCGGTAACGGACGTATCCTGGCGAAGGTCGAATCCCGCAACCCGAGCTTCAGCGTAAAATGCCGTATCGGTGCCAATATGATTTGGGATGCCGAAAAACGCGGCGTACTGAAACCGGGCGTCGAGTTGGTTGAACCAACCAGCGGTAACACCGGTATCGCTCTGGCGTACGTTGCCGCCGCTCGCGGCTACAAACTGACGCTGACCATGCCAGAAACTATGAGTATCGAACGCCGTAAACTGCTGAAAGCGCTGGGCGCGAACCTGGTTCTGACTGAAGGCGCAAAAGGCATGAAAGGCGCGATTCAGAAAGCAGAAGAAATTGTCGCCAGCGATCCAGCGAAATATCTGCTGCTTCAGCAGTTCAGCAACCCGGCAAACCCGGAAATTCACGAAAAAACTACCGGCCCGGAAATCTGGGAAGATACCGACGGTCATGTGGATGTTTTCATCTCCGGCGTGGGTACCGGCGGTACGCTGACAGGCGTGACGCGCTTTATTAAAAATACCAAAGGGAAAACCGATCTGATTGCGGTTGCAGTTGAACCAACCGACTCTCCGGTTATCTCTCAGGCGCTGGCAGGCGAAGAGCTGAAGCCAGGTCCACATAAAATTCAGGGTATTGGTGCCGGTTTTATCCCTGGCAACCTGGATCTGAAGCTGATCGATAAAGTGGTTAAAATCACCAACGAAGAGGCGATCAGCACTGCGCGTCGTCTGATGGATGAAGAAGGTATTCTGGCAGGCATCTCTTCCGGCGCAGCCGTTGCCGCAGCGCTGAAGTTGCAGGAAGACGAATCCTTTACCAATAAAAATATTGTGGTTATCCTTCCCTCTTCAGGTGAGCGTTATTTGAGCACAGCTTTGTTTGCCGATCTTTTCACTGAAAAAGAGTTGCAATAGTGATGCCAGATTGTAAATAAAGCGCAAAAAAGCACCCATCGAGGTGCTTTTTTGTGGCGCATATCAAATTTTCACCCCTCCTGGCATTGCTTGAAAACTCCTGGTCTGGTATTTAACCAGCACATTTATTTTGAAGCGCGAAATTAATCGAAGTGAGATTTCAGCCGGCTGAATCGATTTTATGATTTGGTTCAATTCTGGCTTTCACGGCATAATGTTTAATGACGAGCGAAACGTTAACGGCCAGAAGTGCCCACGCCGGATAGCACAGGTGAACTTCTGCACCTTTTCCCGTTGCGTCAGCGCTAACAATACAGGCTAAAGTCAAGCCTCCAGGCTAGACTTTAGTTCCACAACACTAAACCTATAAGTTGGGGAAATACAATGTTCCAGCAAGAAGTAACTATTACCGCTCCGAACGGTCTGCATACCCGCCCTGCTGCTCAGTTTGTTAAAGAAGCAAAAAGCTTCTCTTCTGAAATCACTGTAACTTCCAACGGCAAAAGCGCCAGCGCGAAAAGCCTGTTCAAACTGCAAACTCTGGGCCTGACTCAAGGTACTGTTGTGACGTTGACCGCCGAAGGCGAAGACGAGCAAAAAGCAGTAGAACATCTGGTTAAGCTGATGGCAGAACTCGAGTAAGTTTTACTTACCAGTTCTTTTCAAGATCAGTCACAAGTAAAGGTAGGGTTATGATTTCAGGCATTTTAGCATCCCCGGGTATCGCTTTTGGCAAAGCATTGCTGCTGAAAGAAGACGAAATAGTCATCGACCGGAAGAAAGTTTCTGCCGACAAGGTTGACCAGGAAATTGAGCGTTTTCTGAGCGGCCGTGCCAAGGCATCGGCGCAGCTTGAAGCGATCAAAACGAAAGCGGGTGAAACTTTTGGTGAAGAAAAAGAAGCCATCTTCGAAGGGCACATCATGCTGCTGGAAGATGAGGAGCTGGAGCAGGAAATCATAGCCCTGATTAAAGATAAGAGCATGACTGCCGACGCTGCGGCGCATGAAGTTATCGAAGGTCAGGCTACTGCCCTGGAAGAGCTGGATGACGAATACCTGAAAGAGCGCGCGGCTGACGTGCGCGATATCGGTAAACGTCTGCTGCGCAATATTCTGGGCATGCCGATCATTGATCTGAGCGCGATTCAGGAAGAAGTTATTCTGGTTGCAGCAGATCTGACCCCGTCAGAAACTGCTCAGTTGAACCTGAAAAAAGTGCTTGGTTTTATCACCGATATCGGTGGCCGCACTTCTCACACTTCTATCATGGCGCGTTCTCTTGAGCTGCCTGCAATTGTGGGCACCGGTAGCGTCACCACGCAGGTGAAAAATGGCGACTATCTGATCCTCGATGCGGTTAACAACAAAGTGTACGTTAACCCGAGCGACGAAGAGATCGAAACCCTGCGTGCTGCGCAAGCTCAGGTTGCTGCAGAAAAAGCCGAACTGGCAAAACTGAAAGACCTGCCGGCAATCACCCTTGATGGCCATCAGGTTGAAGTCTGTGCCAACATCGGTACTGTTCGCGATGTCGCGGGCGCAGAGCGCAATGGCGCTGAAGGTGTTGGTCTGTACCGTACCGAATTCCTGTTCATGGACCGCGACGCGCTGCCGACCGAAGAAGAGCAGTTCGAAGCCTACAAAGCGGTAGCTGAAGCCTGTGGCTCTCAGGCCGTAATTGTACGTACCATGGACATTGGCGGCGATAAAGAGCTGCCGTACATGAATTTCCCGAAAGAAGAGAACCCGTTCCTCGGCTGGCGTGCCGTGCGTATCGCAATGGATCGCAAAGAGATCCTGCGCGATCAGGTTCGTGCTATTCTGCGCGCTTCTGCTTTCGGCAAACTGCGCATTATGTTCCCGATGATCATCTCTGTTGAAGAAGTGCGCGCACTGAAAAAAGAGATTGAAATCTACAAACAGGAACTCCGTCAAGAAGGTAAATCATTTGACGAAAGCATTGAGGTTGGCGTGATGGTGGAAACTCCAGCCGCTGCGACTATTGCTCGTCATCTGGCCAAAGAAGTTGATTTCTTTAGTATCGGTACCAATGATTTAACGCAGTACACCCTGGCAGTTGACCGTGGTAATGATATGATCTCGCATCTTTACCAGCCGATGTCACCGTCAGTACTCACCCTGATCAAGCAAGTTATTGATGCTTCTCATGCAGAAGGCAAATGGACTGGCATGTGTGGTGAGCTTGCTGGCGATGAACGTGCTACACTTCTGTTGCTGGGGATGGGTCTGGATGAATTCAGTATGAGTGCCATTTCTATCCCGCGCATTAAGAAGATTATCCGTAACACAAACTTCGAAGATGCGAAGGTGTTAGCAGAGCAAGCTCTTGCTCAACCGACAACGGACGAGTTAATGATGCTGGTTAACAAGTTCATTGAAGAAAAAACAATCTGCTAATCCACGAGATGCGGCCCAAATTACTGCTTAGGAGAAGATCATGGGTTTGTTCGATAAACTGAAATCTCTGGTTTCTGATGATAAAAAAGACACAGGAACCATTGAGATTGTTGCCCCGCTTTCCGGCGAGATCGTCAATATTGAAGATGTACCGGATGTGGTGTTCGCTGAAAAAATCGTTGGTGATGGCATCGCTATCAAACCGACCGGCAATAAAATGGTTGCTCCGGTTGATGGTACTATCGGCAAAATCTTTGAAACCAACCATGCCTTCTCTATCGAATCCGATAGCGGCATCGAACTGTTCGTTCACTTCGGTATTGACACCGTTGAACTGAAAGGCGAAGGCTTCAAACGTATCGCGGAAGAAGGCCAGCGCGTGAAAGTTGGCGACCCGGTAATCGAATTTGATCTGCCGCTGCTGGAAGAGAAAGCCAAGTCTACTTTGACTCCGGTTGTTATCTCCAACATGGACGAAATCAAAGAGCTGATTAAACTTTCTGGTAGCGTCACCGTGGGCGAAACCCCGGTTATCCGCATCAAAAAATAAGCTCAACGCATACTCAATGTATAAAAGAATGGCGCCTGCGGGCGCCATTTTTATTGGTCAGCACGACGGTAAAATGAGTTCGTCGTAACCTTTCTCCAGCGTATAGCCCATTACCTGCACCACTCTGTCCCCTGCTGCACGAACGGCCACATCCAGCTTATTTCCCTGAATAACGCTGCTGACCAGCTCGGAGCAAAACAGATCGCCAGTGCCTTTCAAATCCGTTTCGATACGCGGATAACCACTGACGGTAACCTCATCCGCTGTCACCAGCACCACATGTATCTGACCGTCATCCTCATCGACCGGCGCGCTGGTGATCGCCACCCAGTGCAGAGTCGCAGACAACAGCCCTTTTGCCGCAGCGATAGCGCTTTGCAGATCCCGGCACGGTTTGCCGCTGAGAATTTCCAGCTCAAACACGTTTGGCGTGATGCCCTGCGCCAGCGGCAGCAAATATTCGCGGTAGGCCTGAGGAATTTCCGCTTTTACATAGATGCCGCTGTCAGTATCGCCAATAACCGGATCGACCAGAATCAGTAGCTGCGGGTGTTTCTCCCGTAGCGCTTTAAGCCACATTGCCAGCAGCACAATCTGGCTGGCACTTCCCATATAGCCCGTGGTTACCGCTTTCAGCGTACGCAAAACATCGCGCTCTTCCAGCGCTTGCAGGTAACCGCTAAACCACTCATCCGGGATTACGCCACCGTAAAAGGTATCGTAATGTGGCGTATTACTGAACAGCACTGTCGGCACGGCCAGCACATTGAGATTGTGCTGACGAATGTTTGGCACCGCAATGCTATTGCCGACGCTGCCGTACACAACCTGAGACTGCACCGCAACGATATCAGCCTGCTGCGCCCGGGTTTTATCCCGAAACAGGATCATCTCCATCCTCTCTTCCTTAACGGGTTAAATCCCCGCGCCCTGCGAATAACTCTCTTCACCAAATACGCCGGTGGAGAGGTAACGATCGCCGCGATCGCAGATGATAGCGACGATCACTGCGCCTGGCGTACTTTTCGCCACGCGCAGCGCACCCGCTACCGCGCCGCCAGAACTGACGCCGCAGAAAATCCCCTCCTGAACCGCCAGCGCGCGCATGGTATTTTCTGCCTCACGTTGATGGATATCCAGAACCTCATCCACCAGAGTGGCGTTAAAAATGCCCGGCATATATTCAGCAGGCCAGCGGCGAATGCCAGGAATACTGCTCCCCTCTTCCGGTTGCAGCCCGACAATAGTGACGGGTTTATCCTGTTCACGCAGAAAACGCGACACGCCGGTAATGGTACCGGTTGTGCCCATGCTGGAAACAAAATGGGTGATCCGCCCGGCAGTCTGCTGCCAGATTTCCGGGCCGGTAGTGGTGTAGTGAGCGTAGGGGTTATCCGGGTTGTTGAATTGATCGAGCAGCCTGCCCTCGCCGCTTGCGGCCATTTCCAGCGCCAGATCGCGCGCGCCTTCCATTCCCTGCTCTTTGGTGACCAGAATTAGCTCCGCGCCATAGGCCCGCATCGCCGCACGACGTTCCTGGCTCATGTTGTCCGGCATCAGCAATTTCATGTGATAGCCTTTCAGCGCCGCGATCATCGCCAGCGCGATCCCGGTATTGCCGCTGGTGGCTTCAATCAGCACATCCCCTGGCTTAATCTCTCCTCGCTTTTCCGCCTGCACAATCATCGACAGTGCGGCGCGATCTTTGACCGATCCTGCGGGGTTATTACCTTCCAGTTTGACCCAGATTTCGCTGCCGTTATCCGGCGTCAGACGTTGCAATTTAACCAGCGGCGTATTGCCGATGGTATCTTCTAATGTTTTCACGGTTCCTGCTCAATAAAAAAAGCCGGGTCGCGCTACGCTTTACCCGGCCTACAAAGCAGTGCAGATGCAGATATTGTAGGCCCGGTAAGCAAAGCGCCACCGGGCGATAGACATGCTGCTTAACCTATCAGGCAGTTTCCGCCAGAGCAAGCTCTGTGCCGACGTCAATACGTTCATTGCCGTTATACAACCGCGCATGCTGTAAACCGACAAACAGGCGCTCGCCGCGCTGCGGTGGCGGCTCATCGCGCATCACGACGGTGAGAGGTTCCGGGTTCCAGCCGAGTGGCTGCACCACCAACTGGGTATAGTGCCCTTTCGGGCTGGCTTCCAGTACCTGCACCGGCAGTGGAGAATCCAGGCTGGTGCGGCGGCTGATATCTACTTCCCAGGGGCGCAAAAACAGATCAACCTCACCCTGCCAGTCGGGCGTATAACCCAGCGGCCAGCGATGTGCGCCTACCTGGAACTGCCCGCCCGTCACTGTGCCTTTCAGGCGATTGACCTCACCCATAAACTCCAGCACAAAGCGGGTCGCAGGTTCGCGCCACACCTGATCCGGTGCATCAGCCTGTTCAATGTTCCCTTGGCTCATCACCACTACGCGGTCGGCCACTTCCGTCGCCTCTTCCTGGTCGTGAGTGACGAACACGCTGGTAAATTTTAGCTCTTCATGCAACTGACGCAGCCAGCGGCGCAGCTCTTTACGCACCTGCGCATCCAGCGCGCCAAACGGTTCATCCAACAGCAGGATCTGCGGCTCTACCGCCAGCGCACGCGCCAGCGCCACTCGCTGTTTCTGTCCGCCGGAAAGCTGCGCCGGGTAGCGTTCTGCCAAATGGGCAAGCTGCACCATCTCCAGCAATTGCGTCACTTTGGCTTTGATTGCCGCGGCGTTCGGCCGCTCGCGACGCGGCAGCACCGTCAGACCAAAAGCGATGTTATCGAACACCGTCATATGGCGGAACAGCGCATAGTGCTGAAACACAAAACCGACGCGGCGATCGCGGGCATGCAACCGGCTTACATCCGTACCGTGAAAACGAATACGACCGCTGGTCTGGTGTTCCAGCCCGGCGATAATGCGCAGCAGCGTGGTTTTCCCGGAACCGGACGGCCCCAGCAGCGCCACCATTTGCCCGGAAGGGATATCCAGCGAGATATCATTCAGCACCAGGGTGCGACCAAAAGACTTCTTAATATTGGCAATCTCAATGCTCATGATTTCCCTCCTGTTGCTGGCGTTTTTCATGGTTGTTCAAACGCCACTGCAACGCACTCTTCAAAAACAGTGTCAAAATAGCCATCAGGGTCAGCAGGGCGGCGGCGGTAAATGCACCTACCGTGTTGTAGTCCTGCTGCAGCAACTCAATTTGTAGCGGCAGCGACAGTGTCTCACCACGGATCGAACCGGAGACCACCGAGACCGCGCCAAACTCGCCAATCGCGCGCGCATTGGTCAGCACCACGCCATACAGCAGAGCCCAGCGGATATTCGGTAGCGTTACGCGGCGAAACATCTGCCAGCCGCTGGCACCCAGCAGGATCGCCGCTTCATCTTCCTGGCTCCCCTGGCTCAGCATCACCGGAACCAGCTCGCGCACAACAAACGGACAAGTGACGAAAAGGGTGACCAGCACCATGCCCGGCCAGGCAAACATAATTTGCAGGTTATGCGCATCCAGCCAGCCGCCAAGCGGGCCATTCGAACCGTAAAACAGCAGATAAACCAGACCTGCAACCACAGGTGAAACCGCAAACGGAATATCCAGTAATGTCAGCAAAAGCTGGCGACCAGGAAAGTTAAAACGGGTCACCAGCCACGCCAGCAGTGTGCCAAACACCAGGTTAATCGGTACAGTGATCAGCGCAATCAGCACCGTCAGCCAGATGGCATGCAGCATGTCGGCATTCGCCAGGTTTTCCAGCACCGGTGCCAGCCCTTTACTGAAGGCCTGTACGAAGATATATATCATCGGCACGACAAGGATAAACACGGAGAGCAAAACCCCCGCGGCAATCAAAAATAGTTTCCCCCAGTTCACCTGAGGTTTGTCATAGCGTTTCAATTCGGTTATTTCCGCCATTAGTGACCTACTACACGCTGGCCAAAGCGGCTTTGCAGGGTGTTGATGGAAAACAGCAGCAGCAGAGACGCCGCGAGGATCACCGAAGCAATCGCGCTCGCCGCCGGGTAATCAAACTCCTGCAAGCGAACAAAGATCATCAGCGAGGTGACTTCGGTCTTCCAGGCAATGTTACCGGCGATAAAGATCACCGCGCCAAATTCGCCGAGGCTGCGGGTGAACGACAGCGCCACACCCGCCATCAACGCCGGGGAAAGTTCCGGCAATACAACGCGACGAAAGCTCTGCCAGCGCGTTGCGCCGAGGGTTTCTGCCGCTTCTTCGTATTCCGGCCCTAACTCCTCCAACACCGGCTGGATGGTACGCACCACAAACGGGATGCTGGTAAAGGCCATTGCCACTGCAATGCCAAGCCAGGTGTAAGTCACTTTGATATCGAACTTCGCCAGCCACTCGCCATAAAATCCGTTCACGGAAAACAGCGACGCCAGCGTCAAACCAGCCACTGCAGTCGGTAGTGCAAATGGCAGGTCAATCAGCGCATCCAACAGCGTACGCCCCGGAAAACGGTAACGGGTGAGGATCCAGGCCATCAGCAGACCAAAAACGCCGTTAAAAACTGACGCCACAAACGCCGACAGCAAAGTAACTTTATAGGCCGCCACCACCTGTGGGTTGGTGACCACTTCCCAGTATTGCGACCAGCTCATTTGCGCCAGTTGCATTACCAGCGCGCTCAGCGGCAACAGTAATACCAGACAAACAAAAAACAGGCTGCTACCGAGGCTTAAACCAAACCCCGGCAACACACGTTTTGCGGTTCCTGCAAACATCACTTACGCCCCGCCGCCAGTAACTTGTCCAGCTCGCCGCCGCTGGCAAAGTGGGTTTTCATCACATCAGGCCAGGAGCCGAATTTGTCTTCCACGCGAAACAGCGACGTTTGTGGGAATTTATCCGCCAGCTTCGCCATGACATCCGGGTTATTCACGCGGTAGTAGTAATCGGTAATGATGGTTTGTGCCTGTGGGCTGTAGAGCCAGTTGAGGTAAGCTTTCGCGGCCTTTTCCGTCCCGTTGGCTTTAACATTTTTATCGACCCACGCCACCGGGAATTCCGCCAGAATATTAACCTTCGGCACCACCACTTCAAAACCCTGCGCTTCGTACTGCTTGCGGATGTTATTGACTTCGGATTCAAAGGTGATCAGCACATCGCCGAGACCGCGCTCAACGAACGTAGTGGTTGCGCCGCGACCACCGGTATCGAACACTTCGACGTTTTTCAAAAACTGCGTCATAAACTGTTCAGTTTTCGCTTTATCGCCGCCGTCCGCCTGATCCGCTGCGCCCCACGCCGCCAGATAAGTGTAACGGGCGTTACCGGAGGTTTTCGGGTTCGGGAAAATCAGTTTTACGTCGGAACGCACCAGGTCGCTCCACTCGTGGATATTCTTCGGATTGCCCTTACGAACAAGAAACGCCATCGTCGAATAGAACGGCGAGCTGTTGTTCGGTAAACGGCTTTGCCAGTCCGCCGGGATCAGGTTGCCTTTGTCGTGCAGGATCTGCACATCCGTCACCTGGTTATAGGTAACGACATCCGCTTTCAGCCCCTGCAAAATCGCCAGCGCCTGTTTTGACGAACCGGCATGGGATTGTTTGATCGTCAGCTTATCACCAGCGTTATCTTTCGCCCATTGCTGTTCAAACGGCGTATTCAGCGCCGCAAAGAGCTCGCGTGACACATCATAAGAGCTGTTTAGCAGTTCCGTCGCCTGTGCCTGCACCGCCCACAGCGTCATTGCTGCCAACGTCAGATATCCTTTTTTCAGTAAGTTAACGGCCATTGCATACCCTTATAAGCTGATGACTTCACAACCCTCAGTTTATTTATAACGGGTGTGAAAACAGTAACGGTTTTATATACCATTTGGTGATTTGGAATCATAAAAGAATATAAGCAGAAAGGAGTATGGCCGGGTTCCCCGGCCAGGAAAAATGCGGGGTATTACAACGACAGCAGCTTATCAAGCGACGGCGCAAAATAGTAACCGCCTGTTACCGGATGGGTGAAACGCAGCATTGCATCGCGTTTGCCATCAGTATCACCAAACATGCTCAGCAGTTGCTGTTCAATGTTGTAAAGACGTGCACAGTAAGTACAGAAGTAAAGGCCGTGTGTGCCGCTGGCAGTGCCATACGGCAGGCTCTGGCGCACAATTTTCAACCCTTTGCCGTCCTCTTTCAGATCGACACGGGTCAGGTGCGAGGTAACCGGACGGGCATCGCCGTCGATCTCTTCATTGGCCTCTTTAGTGCGGCCAATCATCATCTCCTGATCGGCAACGCTCATTCGGTTGAGCTGCTTCAGGTTGTGCTCCCAGCGCTGCACCATCACATACGTGCCGCCAGCGTCGACGCCATCCTGAATAATCGCCACTTCGCGGCGCTTCTCATCGCCCGCCGGGTTTTCCGTACCGTCGACAAAGCCGCTCAAATCGCGCTCTTCCACCCAGCGGAAACCGTGTGTCTCTTCTTTCACATCAATAGCATCGCCAAACGCCTCCAGCGCAGCCTGGGCGACGGAGAAATTCACATCATGGCGCAGGGAGAGAATATGGATCAGCACATCATGTTGCGTGGCGGGCGCCAGACCTTTGCCGTAAGAGGGGAAATCTTTCAGTTCTTCTGCGCCTTCCGGTCCGTTCAGTGCGCGCCATGTGTTGTTACCGAAGGCCACCGTCGCCCCCAGCGCCGCATCGGGGAATTTTTGCTGAAAGGTTGCCAGCTTATCGACAAAAACTTTACTGCCCACGCGCAGGGCATCTGTGTCCCCTTTGACGCTGGCCTCAATCCAAATCGCTGCACAGCAGTGTTCCGGCAAAATGCCGCTTTGCACCTGAGACATCACTCCTCCTGGAAAAAACAAGCCACACATGCGTGGCGATAAAGGCGCTATTGTACCGTTTTTTCGCCCTGTCGCGGCCCGTTGCGATCAAATTATCGGCGCCATACCAGCTTACTTAATTTCCAGTTTTTCAGCGTGTCATCAGAAGGCATCAACCCTTCTGGGCCGCTCCATTCGCCGGTAAACACATAGCTAATGTGCTGGCTGCCCAGAGCTTTACACTCAACGCCAGTGTTGTCATCGCCCGCCCCTTTAACACAGTTGCCAAACGCCTTATCAAACACGGCGCTGAACGGCGTGCCGATTTTCACGCCTTTGTCGGTGGCGATATCGCTGTCCAGTACATCAATGCGGCTCACTGCTCCATTTTCACCGTTAACAACCAGCGCCAGTTTGGTCTCTTTCAGCGCTTCAAAATAGCGGACAATGCGGCCATTTTCCGTCTTCATGCCGCTACGAAGGTGGTAGTCACCGCTTAACGCATCATTAATAGCCTGCTCATTGAGCGGCGTGCTGGCTGTGATTTTGCCGACGCCGTTTTCGCTCATTTCGATCGACGAGCCAAACCAGTTCCATGGATACGCCGCCGACCAGTTTACTGAAGCAAGCGTTGAGCAGCCGGTTAATGCCAGCGGCAGCACACAGATAAAAGTACGCAGGGATTTCATGCACCATTCCTTTTTTTCATTTAACGCCAGTTGGAGTCGCTGGCGGGCAAAAAGTGCCGTTCATTCATCTGAAGAATAAAAACAGGCGCGCAGACGGCGAGACGTCGCCAGCCACCAGAGAACAAAGAGGTCGATAATCAGTAGTGAAAGCCCAATACCGGAGAGCGCCTCACCGCTGAACCAGCGTGAGGGCAGCCACAGCACCAGCGCCAGCTGTACCAGCAGCAGTAGCGGGTAGGTCGCGCGCCAAAAGCGAGGGTGATGCTCACGACGCGCACTGAGAAAAAAAGCCAGAGCCGCAGGCAAGCCGGGCAATAAACCCAGCCAGAACTGATGATGATCGGGATAAAACAGCGTCAGCAGCGCATCGCCCTGCCCACGCGACGCTCCTGCCATCACAAATAAAATCCAGGTACGCGCCTGTAATACCAGCACGCACCAGAACAAAAAGGGAAGCCGAAGGCGTCCGTGCCTGTCGTAGTCGGAAGGTGAAATATCAATACTCTTCATCTTCTATCAAACGTTTGCCTAAGTTAACCGAGTCGCTATGCTCGTAGCCCAGCCGCTCATACATGCCGATTACAATATCGTTATCTTCACGTACCATCAGGTTGATTTTCGGGCAGCCACGGGCAATCAGTTTTTTCTCCAGCCGATTGAGCAAGGCATTGGCGATGCCGCGACCACGAAATTCCGGGTGTACGCCGAGATAGTATGCCGAGCCACGATGGCCGTCATAACCGCCCATTACCGTGCCCACCACTTCACCACTCACTTCCGCCACCAGAAACAGACTAACATCGTGATTCACTTTTCGTTCGATATCCATTTCTGGATCATTCCATGGTCGCAGCAGCTCACAGCGCTCCCACAAGGTGATCACTTCTTCGAAATCGTCCTGGCGAAAAACGCGTATCTCCATGGTATTCCCCGTCTTTTCAACTGTGTAAGTGGTGATTATGGCCCGAAGTGGTGCCTTAGCCAATATCCCGACGCTTTACCGTAGAAATTTGGCATAATGGCACTCTGTCACGTATTGAAATGAAAAGTAAAACAATCGCTCTTGTGGATTGTCGTCACGGCCAGGACGATACGATATAACACCAGGGACCACGGACAAAAACATTCAGACGTATGAGCACCTTTAAACCATTAAAAACACTCACCTCGCGTCGCCAGATGCTGAAAGCGGGTTTGGCCGCCCTGACATTGTCGGGCATGTCTCGTGCTATCGCTAAGGACGAGACGCCACTGAAAACCACCACTGGCCACAGCAAGCCAAAGGCAAAAAAAGCCGGAGCACGGCGCATCGTTATGCTCGATCCCGGTCACGGCGGCATTGATACCGGTGCTATTGGCCATAACGGCTCGAAAGAGAAACATGTGGTACTGGCGATTGCCAAAAATGTCCGCGCGCAACTGCGGGCGCAGGGTATTGACGCGCGTCTGACACGTACCGGCGATACCTTTATTCCCCTCTACGATCGGGTCGAGATCGCTCACCAACACGGCGCGGATCTGTTTATGTCGATTCATGCCGATGGTTTTACCAACCCGAGTGCCGCCGGCGCGTCAGTCTTTGCGCTCTCCAACCGGGGCGCCAGTAGCGCGATGGCGAAATACCTGTCGGATAAAGAGAACGCCGCGGATGAAGTCGCCGGGAAAAAAGCCACCGATAAAGACCATTTGCTGCAGCAGGTGCTGTTCGATCTGGTGCAAACGGACACTATTAAAAACAGCCTGACGCTCGGCTCGCATATTCTCAAGCAGATCAAACCGGTACACCGTCTGCACAGCCGCAATACCGAGCAGGCTGCGTTTGTGGTGCTAAAATCCCCGTCGATCCCATCGGTACTGGTGGAAACGTCCTTTATCACCAATCCAGCAGAGGAGAAACTGCTCGGCACCACGGCGTTTCGCCAGAAGATTGCCACCGCCATTGCCGACGGTATTCTGAACTACTTTAGCTGGTTCGATAACCACAAAGCTCATGTGAAGAGACGCGGATAATGACCCCAGAGATAGCGCCAGTAAAAAATGCCCTGCTTGCCTTGCAGGATAAAATCTGCCGCCAGCTTAGCGACATCGACGGCGCGGCGTTTGTTGAAGACGCCTGGCAGCGCGCGGAAGGCGGCGGCGGACGTAGCCGCGTGCTGCGCGACGGCGGCGTATTTGAACAAGCCGGGGTAAATTTTTCCCACGTCCACGGCGATGCGATGCCCGCATCCGCCACAGCGCACCGTCCTGAACTGGCGGGGCGCAGCTTCGAAGCGATGGGCGTTTCGCTGGTCGTGCACCCGCGTAATCCCTATGTTCCGACCAGCCATGCCAACGTGCGTTTTTTTATTGCGCAGAAACCAGGCGCCGATCCGGTGTGGTGGTTCGGCGGCGGTTTCGATTTGACGCCCTACTACGGTTTTGAAGACGATGCGATCCACTGGCACCGCACCGCCCGCGATATCTGTCTGCCATTTGGTGAAGCGGTCTATCCGCGCTACAAAAAGTGGTGCGATGACTATTTCTACCTCAAGCACCGCGACGAGCAGCGCGGCATTGGCGGGCTTTTTTTTGACGATCTGAACACGCCGGATTTTGACCACTGTTTTGCGTTTATGCAGGCCGTCGGCAACGGTTATCTCGACGCGTATTTGCCCATCGTCGCACGTCGCAAAGCCCTGCCTTACGGCGAGCGCGAGCGCGATTTCCAGCTCTATCGCCGTGGCCGCTACGTAGAGTTCAACCTAGTTTGGGATCGCGGAACGCTGTTCGGTTTGCAAACCGGCGGGCGTACCGAGTCAATTTTAATGTCGATGCCGCCGTTAGTGCGCTGGGAATACAACTATCAACCCGCCGAAGGCAGCCAGGAAGCGGCCCTCAGCGAGTTTATTAAGGTTAAAGATTGGGTGTGATGTCGGGTTTTGTTGGCCGGATAAGGTCTTACGAGCCATCCGGCAAATAATATACCTGAAGGCTCCGCCTTATCTGGCCAGCAACACCCTTACAGTGGCTGTGTCTGCGCTTCCACCACCGCCAGCGCCACCATGTTGACGATACGCCGTACTGAGGCAATTGGCGTCAGCACATGCACCGGTTTGGCAACGCCCATCAGCACCGGCCCGACGGTCACACCTTCTGAACTGGAGACGCGCAGCAGGTTGTAGCTGATTCGCGCGGCTTCAACGTTCGGCATAATCAGGATATTCGCCGCCCCTTTTAGTGGGCTGTCCGGCATTCGCTCATGGCGGATACTCTCATCGAGCGCCGCATCGCCATGCATTTCGCCGTCGATCATCAGATCCGGCGCGCGTTGACGCACCAGTGTCAGCGTCTCGCGCATTTTCACCGCAGCGGGTGCATTGGATGAGCCAAACTGCGAATGCGACAGTAGCGCCACTCGCGGTTCGATACCAAATCGCCGCACGGTTTCTGCTGCCAGCAAGGTGATCTCCGCCAGTTGTTCGGCGCTCGGATCTTCATTGACATAGGTATCAGTAATAAACGTGTTACCGCTCGGCAGCAACAGCGCATTCATCGCCCCGGCCGCATGCACATTATCGCGATAACCGAATATCTCCTGCACCACGCTGAAATGATCATGGTAATCGCCGACAGTGCCGCAAATCATCGCGTCGGCTTCCCCACGATGCACCATGATCGCGCCGATCACAGTGGTATTGGCGATCACTGCGTGCTGCGCCTGCTCTTGCGTAATCCCCCGACGCTTCATAATGCTGAAGTATTCCGTCCAGTACTCTTTAAAGCGCGGATCCGACTCGTTGTTGACGATCTCAAAATCGATGCCCGGACGAATTTGCAGGCCGAGCTTCTGAATGCGCATCTCAATCACGCCCGGTCGCCCGACAAGGATCGGTTTCGCCAGCCCCAGCGTGACCAGTTCCTGCGTTGCATGCAGCACGCGCGGCTCTTCGCCTTCGGTCAACACTACGCGTTTCGGCGCATTGCGAGCCAGGGAGAAAACCGGCTTCATAAACAGATTCGTTTTGTAGACAAACTCGGTGAGCTTATCGACATAGGCATCAAAATCAGCAATCGGCCGTGTCGCCACACCCGAGGCCATTGCCGCTTTCGCCACCGCAGGGGCGATTTTGACAATCAGCCGCGGGTCGAAAGGTTTCGGGATCAGATAATCCGGACCAAAACTCAAATCCTGATCGCCATATGCCGAAGCCACTACTTCGCTCTGCTCCGCATGCGCCAGCTCAGCGATAGCATTAACCGCCGCCAGCTTCATCTCTTCGTTGATAGCCGTAGCACCCACATCCAGTGCGCCGCGGAAGATAAACGGGAAACAAAGCACGTTGTTTACCTGATTCGGATAATCGGAGCGTCCGGTACAGATAATCGCGTCCGGGCGCACCGCTTTCGCCAGATCCGGCAGGATCTCCGGCTCCGGATTCGCCAGCGCAAGGATCAGGGGCTGCCGCGCCATGTCTTTTACCATCTCCGGCGTCAGCACTTTTGGTCCGGAGCAACCGAGAAAGATATCCGCACCCGCGACCACATCCGCCAGCGTCCGTTTACCGTCATCGTCAACGGCGTAGCCCGCTTTGGTCTCGGCCATATTCGGCTCGCGGCCTTTATAGATAACACCTTTTGAATCGCAGACTACAATGTTGTGTTTCTGCATTCCCAACGCCACCAGCAGGTTCATACAGGCGATAGCCGCCGCACCTGCGCCCGACACCACCATACGTACGTCGGAGAGGCTCTTCTCCACAACTCGCAGGCCGTTAAGGATGGCGGCAGTGCTGATAATCGCTGTGCCGTGCTGATCGTCATGGAAAACCGGAATGTTCATGCGCTCGCGCAGTTTAGCTTCAATATAGAAGCACTCTGGCGCTTTGATATCTTCGAGGTTGATGCCGCCGAACGTCGGTTCCAGCGCGGCAACCACGTCGATCAGTTTATCCGGATTTTGCTCATCCACTTCAAGATCGAATACGTCGATGCCGGCGAATTTCTTGAACAGAACGCCTTTGCCTTCCATCACCGGCTTACCGGCCAGCGCGCCAATATTGCCAAGCCCCAGCACCGCAGTGCCATTAGAGATCACCGCCACGAGGTTGCCGCGCGCGGTGTATTTGTAGGCCGCCAGTGGATCTTTTTCTATTTCAAGGCAAGGTGCAGCAACGCCCGGCGAGTACGCCAGCGCCAAATCGCGCTGCGTGGCCAGAGGTTTCGTCGGGGAGACCTGAATCTTTCCCGGTCGCGGGAATTCATGGAAGTCGAGGGCACTTTGTTTTAGTTGGTCGTCCATTTGAGGTTCCTTTCGCGTTTTGCTTTCAGAGTGATACCGCGTGATGTCTATCCCAATACGCCGCTTAGTATGGCCGCTGTTGCGATGGCAAACTTTGAACATAGCCAAACTCTCACCATACATAAGCAAAATTGTTATCAATTTATCGCATCTTTGTTACATCCCACCAAAAGCAGGCCGGGACGCTTCTGCTATGCTTTTTTGTTATGCATCTCTCATTCTTATCAAAGTGCGAACGGAAGCACTCCAATAACACATTGCTTTTAAAGGAGTTATTTTAATGAATCACTTAGACGGCCTGAAACAATTCACCACCGTAGTGGCAGACAGCGGCGATATCGAATCGATCCGCCACTATCAGCCGGAAGACGCTACGACTAACCCTTCTTTGCTGCTGAAAGCTGCCGGGCTGGAGCATTTCTCTCATCTGATTGATGACGCTATTGCTTATGGAAAAGCGCGCGGTAAAACGCAGGAACAGCAAGTCGCGGAAGCCAGCGACAAACTGGCAGTCAATTTTGGTGTGGAAATTCTGAAAAGCATTCCTGGGCGCGTGTCAACCGAGGTGGATGCGCGTCTCTCTTACGATAAAGCGAAAAGCATCGCCAAAGCGCATCGTCTGGTTGAACTTTATGAGGAACAGGGCATTGCGAAATCCCGCATTCTGATCAAACTGGCCTCAACCTGGGAAGGTATTCGCGCGGCAGAGGAACTGGAAAAAGAGGGCATCAACTGTAACCTGACGCTGCTGTTCTCCTTCGCCCAGGCGCGTGCCTGCGCCGAAGCCGGGGTGTTTCTCATCTCGCCGTTCGTTGGCCGTATTTACGACTGGTACAACGATCGCAAACCGCTCGATCCCTATGTGGTGGATGAAGATCCGGGCGTGAAATCGGTGCGTAATATTTACGATTACTTCAAGCAACATCGCTACGAGACCATCGTCATGGGCGCCAGCTTCCGCCGCACGGAACAGATACTGGCGCTGGCCGGTTGCGATCGCCTGACTATCTCTCCGGCGCTGCTGAAAGAGTTACAGGGACAAGAAGGGATTGTGGAACGCAAACTGGTTCCTTCGCGCCAAACCTTCCACCGCCCAGTCCCCCTTACGGAAGCGGAGTTCCGCTGGGAACATAACCTGGATCCGATGGCCGTCGACAAACTGGCCGACGGCATCCGCCAGTTCGCCATCGATCAGCGCAAACTGGAAGATCTGCTGGCCGCCAAACTTTAACTTTTGCCAAGGAGTGAACGATGTCCCGTAGAGAGCTTGCTAACGCCATTCGCGCCCTGAGTATGGACGCGGTGCAAAAAGCCAATTCCGGCCACCCTGGCGCGCCAATGGGGATGGCGGATATCGCCGAAGTGCTGTGGAATGATTTTCTTAAACATAACCCGTCCGATCCCACCTGGTATGACCGCGACCGTTTTATCCTTTCCAACGGTCACGCTTCGATGCTGCTGTATAGTCTGCTGCACTTAAGCGGTTATGATTTGCCGCTCGAAGAGTTGAAAAATTTCCGCCAGTTACACTCGAAAACGCCGGGTCACCCGGAAATTGGTTACACGCCGGGCGTGGAAACCACCACCGGCCCGCTGGGCCAGGGGCTGGCGAACGCGGTCGGGCTGGCGATTGCCGAACGTACACTGGCCGCGCAGTTTAACCGCCCCGGCCACGATATCGTCGATCATTACACTTATGTCTTTATGGGTGACGGCTGCCTGATGGAAGGCATCTCCCATGAAGTCTGTTCGCTGGCGGGAACGCTGGGGCTGGGCAAGCTAATTGGTTTCTACGACCACAACGGTATCTCCATTGATGGCGAAACCGAAGGTTGGTTTACCGACGACACTGCCAAACGCTTTGAGGCGTATCACTGGCATGTAATTGGCGATATTGACGGTCACTCTCCGGAGGCAGTGAAAAAGGCCATTGAGGAAGCGCAAAGCGTGAAGGATAAGCCGTCGCTGATTATCTGCCGCACGGTGATTGGTTTTGGCTCGCCAAATAAAGCCGGTAAAGAGGCGTCACACGGTGCAGCGCTGGGTGAAGAAGAAGTGGCGCTGACCCGACAAAAACTGGGCTGGAAATACCCGGCTTTCGAAATCCCTAAAGAGATTTATCAGGCGTGGGATGCCCGCGAACGCGGGGCGAAGCAGCAGCAATCATGGAATGAGAAACTGGCGGCCTGGGAGAAAGAGTACCCGGAACTGGCAGCCGAGTTTAAACGCCGCATGAGCGGTGGTTTGCCGGAATCGTGGGAGAAAACCACCCGCGAATGGATCAACAACTTGCAAGCGAACCCGGCGAAAATTGCCACCCGTAAAGCCTCGCAGAATACGCTGAATACCTATGGTCCGGTACTGCCGGAACTGCTTGGCGGTTCCGCCGATCTGGCGCCCAGCAACCTCACTATCTGGTCGGGCTCTAAATCGCTGAAAGAAGATCTTGCCGGTAACTACATTCACTATGGCGTGCGTGAATTCGGCATGACCGCCATCGCTAACGGCATTGCTCACCATGGCGGCTTTGTGCCTTACACCGCCACCTTCCTGATGTTTGTCGAATATGCACGTAACGCGGTGCGTATGGCTGCGCTGATGAAGGCACGGCAGATTATGGTCTACACCCATGACTCCATCGGTTTGGGGGAAGATGGCCCGACGCACCAGGCCGTTGAACAGCTTGCCAGCCTGCGTTTAACGCCGAACTTCAGCACATGGCGGCCATGCGATCAGGTAGAAGCGGCAGTCGGCTGGAAGCTGGCCATCGAGCGCCATAACGGCCCGACAGCGCTGATTCTGTCGCGGCAAAACCTGACGCAAATGGAGAGAACGCCGGAGCAGGTGCAGGCCATCAGCCGCGGCGGCTACGTTCTGAAAGAGAGCAGCGGGAAACCGGATCTGATCCTGATGGCCACCGGTTCGGAGATGGAAATCACCGTCAAAGCCGCAGAGCAACTGAGCGCCGAAGGCGTGAATGTGCGCGTGGTTTCGCTGCCTTCAACGGATATATTTGATGCCCAGGATGCAGCGTGGCGCGAAGCGGTACTGCCATCGGATGTCAGCGCGCGCGTGGCGGTAGAAGCCGGTATCGCCGACTACTGGTACAAATATGTCGGTCTGAAAGGGGCGATTGTCGGCATGACCGGCTACGGTGAATCCGCGCCAGCGGAAAAACTGTTCCTGTACTTTGGCTTTACCGTCGAAAACGTGGTGGCGAAAGCCAAAGCAGTACTGAAAAAATAAGTTTGCGGCGCGCCAGCTTGTCACGGCTGGCGCGCCCTTTATTTCACTACCCGTCGCGGCTCGTTCTAGCGCGTTACCCACAGCGTGGGCCAGGCATCAGGGCCATGCCAGCCATCGCAGGTCGGTTCCTGAGCGTAACGTACCAGCCGAAAATGTTGGCCATCAAAACGCCAGCGGCTCGACACGCCGCAATCCTGCAAACCACGACCTTTCGACAACGTGTTCAGCTCGCCGCTTTTCTCATCAAACACCGCGTTCATCAGCTCCATCTCATCATTGCCATTATCCGGCGTAAACGGCAGATGCAGGCGAACGGGCCGCGAGGCGAACGGTTTCTGCCGCGACACCAGCCACGCCAGATCGACAATGTTATACGCACCGGCTTCACAGTCGATCATCAGCAACGCTTTGTCGTCGGTGAGTGCCGAGACGCGAACCTGGCGGCGCATCGGATCCAGCGAACACGGGCTGTTGTTCATGCGCCAGTTGCCGTAATCCAGCAAATCATTGAGTTCCGCGAGGGTCAGTGCCGTCGGGGGCGCGTTAGCCTGAGCCACCTCTTTCAATGCGGGGACAGGCGGGACGCTAAGCGGCGTGCCATCACCCTTTTTAATCCACGCCGTTTCGCTACCGACACGTTTTTGCAGCGAATCAATGAACAGCAGCGCGGCTTTCAGCCCCACCAGCGAAATCGTCCCTTTGCTGCCCTGCAAGGTAATGCTCTGCCCTTCCTGGATGGTTTGCAGAAAACGGGCGATGGTCTCGCTGTCACTGGTCATCAGATGCCAGGGCGCGATTTGCCAGCGCGCTCCGGCCAGCGTTAACGGTTGTTCGTCAAGCAGCAGGCGGCCAGCGATGGGCGGCTCTTTGTCCACAGGCATATCAAGCCCGCCGAGCTCGATACGCAGCGTCGCAGCGGTTCGCGCACCGGCGCTACGCTCTAATGTCATAACCAGACCATTGTGTTCGCCGGTATTACGCGCAACGCAGAAATTCTGGTTATTGCAGGTCACCTGCCAGTCGGAGAAAGCATGTTGTGCAGGCGCAGCCCACAGCAACGGCGCAGAGAAAAAACCGAACAGCAGAGTGAAAACGCCGCGATAACGCATGAATGGTACAACCCCGGAAGAAGATATGCAGAACCTGCGTATCTTCTATCTCCGGCTTCGCTTGCTTAATCGGATTTATCGGATAGCTTCATCTGAAACCCACCGCTATCAATCTTTTAAAATTCAGTCCATTAACCCGGATAATTTCAGGTACTGCAATAAAATCACCGCCTTGCCATCGAGAATCTCGCCGCTGGCGACCATTTCCAGCGCCTGTCTGAATGGAAACTCCAGCACTTCAATATCTTCGTCCTCCACGCCACCGCCGTTATTGACCCTCTGCGCATCGCCATATTCAGCAATAAAAAAGTGCACTAGCTCAGTCACGCCGCCCGGCGACATATAGAGTTCGAAGACCTTATGCACCTCGCCGACCTGATAACCGGTCTCTTCAATCGCCTCTTTGCGGATACAGACTTCCGGTTCGTCGTCATCCAGTAAACCGGCACAACTCTCAATCAGACGGCCATCCTCATTGCCGTTTACCCATGTCGCAACACGGAACTGGCGGATCAGCAGGACGCTCTTTTTATCGCGGTTATACAGCAGGATCGTTGCGCCGTTGCCCCGGTCATAAACTTCGCGTTTATGGCGGATGACTTCGCCGTTGCTATGGGTCAGTTCATAGGTGATATTGCGCAGAACAAAGTAGTTTTCAGAAAGGATTTTATCTTTGATGACGTTAATTTTCAGTGACATACAGGCTCCAGGGCGCTAACACTTATCGTTATAGTATGCCGAAGAGCCTGTTTTGTCGCGCCAGCTGTTAATGCTTATCCGGCGTTTTTACCCCTAACCAGTCCAGCATGCCTTGTGCGGCATGACGCCCTTCCGCCATGGCTGTCACCACCAAATCGGCGCCGCGCACAGCATCGCCCCCCGCGAAAATTTTCGGGTTACTGGTCTGGTAACGGTACGGGCTGTTAACGCTGGCGGCAATGCGTCCCCTCTCATCCATATGCACACCCTGACGCTCCAGCCACGGCATGGAATGTGGGTTAAAGCCAAACGCCATGATGACCGCATCGGCAGGCATGACAAACTCGCTGCCTGCAATCGGCACCGGGCGACGACGCCCTTTCGCATCCCGTTCTCCCAGTTGCGTTCGCAACAGACGAATGCCGCAAACCTTGCCGCTTTCATCCAGCTCAACATTCACTGGTTGCACATTAAATTCGAATTCAGCCCCCTCATCGCGGGCGTTTTTCACCTCTTTTTTCGAACCAGGCATATTGGCTTCGTCGCGCCGATATGCGCAGGTCACTTTGCTTGCCCCGTGGCGCAGCGCCGTGCGCACGCAGTCCATCGCCGTATCGCCGCCGCCCAGCACCACCACATTCAGGCCTGCAGTATTGATAAACGGCTCTTGCGGGATTTCCGGTAGCCCCATCAGTTGTTTCGTATTGGCAATCAAAAAAGGCAGCGCATCATACACGCCAGGCGCATCGTCGTTCGGCAGATTGGCCTGCATTGAACGGTACGTACCCACGCCGATAAACACCGCGTCGTAATCACTCAGTAGCGTATCCAGTGCGATATCTTTGCCGATTTCGCAGTTCAGCTCGAAACGGATGCCCATCGCGCTGAATATTTCCCGGCGGCGCGCCAGCAGCGATTTATCCAGCTTGAAGGAGGGAATACCAAAAGTCAGCAGACCGCCGATTTCGGGATGGCGGTCAAAGACGGTCGCGCTGACGCCATGACGCGCCAGCACATCCGCGCAGGCCAGTCCGGCAGGACCAGCGCCAATAATAGCAATACGTTTATCCACGGCCTGCACCTGACTTAAATCCGGCCGCCAGCCCTGAGCCAGCGCCCGATCAGAAATATAGCGCTCGATATTGCCAATGGTCACTGCGCCATACTCATCGCGCACCGTACAGGCACCTTCACATAGACGATCCTGCGGACAGACTCGGCCAGTGATCTCCGGCAGGCAGTTGGTTTGATGGGAAAGCTCAACGGCAGAGGCAATATCACCCTCTTTCACCCGAGCAACCCATTGCGGAATATGGTTGTGCAGCGGACAGGTCCATTCGCAGATGCTGTGTTCACCGCAGCTCAGACAGCGTTGCGCTTCACGCTGCGCCTGGTCAGCGCGAAACGGCAGGTAGATTTCATCAAAGCCGCACTTGCGTGTCGCCAGCGGCAGTTTATCCGGCTCTCCGCGCGCGGGCGTTTTACGCATCTGCAGCACCTTGCGATCGTCAAAAGCGGGTGTCAGCACCTCGACGCTGTGCCACGGCTGAGCTTCATGGCTTGCGGTACGCAGACGGCGTGTTTTTGCCAGATTCGCCAGCACGTCGCTATTAACCAGTTGCAGCGCGTCTGCCGGACAATTTTGCGCGCAGGCCGGACCTTCAACGCGACCCGCGCAGAGATCGCATTTATGCGCTGTCGCTTTTACCTGGCCTTCGCCAACGGGCGTGACCAGCACTTGCATGGTGCCGAACGGACAGGCGACAACGCAAGATTTGCAGCCAATACATTTCTGCTGGTTAACCTGTACCGAATCATCGACGCGGCTAATGGCGCCGTTCGGGCAACTGCGGGCACAGGGCGCCGCTTCACAGTGATGGCAGGTCACCGCGCTGCACTGCTGCTGATGTTTAATAACCGTAATTCGCGGATGAAATTGTTCGGGGCTTAATACATGTTGCTCATTGTTATGCGCCATCACGCAGGCAACTTCACAGGCACGACATCCTATACATTGTTGGCTGTTCGCCATAATAAAATGATTCATGGCAACCTTCTTTTTATTAATTTGTTTAACCCTGATTTTAATCAGTCATTGTATTTACCGGGAGTCTGAGAGACAGGCAATGTTCAATTGCCCAGGAAGGTTATCTATTTGTCACGAACTTGTAGCAGATCAATTTCCTGACGCATTTGGGAACAAACGTCTCCTTTGGGCAGGGCTAAAAAGGGCTCCGCACAGCGCGGCCGTCAAGCGGGTGTTTTTTTGCCGCCAATAGCGCAAATAATCAATAACTGTAAAAAAACGTCTTTAAACTGACGAACCGACAGGGGGAAGTTTGGGTTAAAAAAGGTTGTGCATAAATACCCCTTAAACGGGCATGATAATTTACATTTTCTCCTTTTTTTATCCACGATTGGTTTCTGCATTGCCGCTACATTGATGCAAACAATATGACTATACACAAAATCATTCACACTGCGTCGAGGTCCCAGGAGCTTACATAAGTAAGTGACTGGGGTGCAAAGGCGAAGCCAACAAAGAGGCAGTTTGAAGGATAACGTGTATATAACGATACGCAGCGATATGAGGTTTTCTTTCTGATGGCGAATTTTTTTATTGATCGCCCCATTTTTGCATGGGTGCTGGCGATCCTGCTTTGTTTTACGGGGACACTTGCCATTATCTCTTTACCCGTCGAGCAATATCCTGATTTAGCACCACCGAACGTTCGTATTACTGCCAACTATCCAGGCGCTTCGGCGCAAACGCTGGAAAATACCGTTACCCAGGTTATCGAGCAAAATATGACTGGCCTCGATAACCTGATGTATATGTCATCGCAAAGTAGCGCAGTTGGCCAGGCGACGGTAACGCTGAACTTTAGTGCCGGCACCAACCCAGATGAAGCCGTGCAACAGGTGCAAAACCAGTTGCAATCCGCGCTGCGTAAATTGCCGCAAGCGGTACAAAATCAGGGCGTAACGGTGCGTAAAACCGGTGATACTAACATTCTGACCCTCGCCTTCGTGTCCACCGACGGATCGATGGATAAGCAGGATATCGCCGATTATGTCGCCAGTAATATTCAGGACCCTATCAGCCGCGTCAACGGCGTCGGCGATATCGATGCGTACGGTTCGCAATATTCGATGCGCATCTGGCTCGACCCGGCAAAACTTAACAGCTACCAGCTCACCGCATCCGACGTTACCAAAGCTATTTCGTCGCAGAACGCGCAGATCGCGGTCGGCCAGCTTGGCGGTACACCTTCCGTTGACCGACAAGCACTTAACGCCACCATCAATGCGCAGTCGCTATTACAAACGCCAGAGCAGTTTCGCAATATCACACTGCGCGTCAACCAGGATGGATCCGAAGTACGGCTGGCCGATGTGGCAACGGTGGAGCTGGGCGCAGAAAAATATGATTACCTGAGTCGCTTTAATGGTAAAGCCGCCTCCGGTCTGGGGGTGAAGCTGGCTTCCGGTGCCAACGAAATGCAGACCGCCGAACTGGTTATCAACCGGCTTAACGAGCTGGAGCCTTTTTTCCCGCATGGTCTGGAATATAAAGTCGCTTATGAAACCACTTCGTTTGTAAAAGCATCAATTACCGATGTGGTGAAAACCCTGCTGGAAGCGATCTTGCTGGTATTCCTTGTGATGTATCTGTTCCTGCAAAACTTCCGTGCCACTCTGATCCCCACCATTGCCGTACCGGTCGTGCTGCTCGGTACGTTCGCGGTGCTTTACTCCTTAGGTTACAGTATCAACACCCTGACTATGTTCGCCATGGTGCTGGCCATCGGTCTGTTGGTGGACGATGCGATTGTGGTGGTCGAGAACGTCGAACGTATCATGACCGTAGAGGGGCTTTCGCCCAGGGAAGCGACGCGCAAATCGATGAGCCAGATCCAGGGCGCGCTGGTCGGGATTGCGATGGTGCTATCGGCGGTGTTTGTGCCGATGGCTTTCTTTGGCGGCACCACGGGCGCTATCTACCGTCAGTTCTCCATCACCATTGTGTCGGCGATGGTGCTGTCAGTGCTGGTGGCGATGATCCTCACTCCGGCGCTGTGCTCAACACTGCTGAAGCCGCTGCACAAGGGCGAGTTGCACGGGCAGAAAGGGTTCTTCGGCGCATTTAATCGTATTTTCGACCGCAATGCGCATCGTTATGAGACTGTAGTTGGGAAAATCCTCCACCGCAGCCTGCGCTGTATTGTGCTCTATGTGCTGCTGATTGGCGGCATGGTGTTCCTCTTCCTGCGCCTGCCCACTTCGTTTCTGCCGCTGGAAGACAGCGGGATGTTCACCACTTCCGTGCAATTGCCGAGCGGTTCAACGCAGCAACAGACGCTGAAAGTGGTGCAAAAAGTCGAAGATTACTTTTTCACCCATGAAAAAGAGAATGTCGAATCGGTCTTCTCTACCGTTGGTTCTGGTCCTGGGGGGAACGGGCAAAACGTTGCACGTCTGTTTATCCGCCTGAAAGACTGGGATGTGCGTAACCCGACAACCGGCAGCGCCGCCGCCATTATTGAACGCGCCACCAAAGCCTTTAACCGCATTAATGAAGCCCGCGTCTTTGCCAGCAGCCCGCCGGCCATCAGCGGGATGGGCAGTTCCGCCGGTTTTGATATGGAGTTGCAGGATCACGCCGGAGCAGGCCACGATGCGCTGATGGCGGCGCGTGACAGGCTGCTGGAGATGGCGGCGAAAGATCCGGCGCTGACCCGTGTTCGCCATAACGGCCTCGACGACAGCGCACAGTTGCAAATTGATGTCGATCAGCGCAAAGCACAGGCGCTGGGCGTGTCGATTAGTGATATTAACGACACTCTGCAAACGGCCTGGGGTTCCAGCTACGTTAATGACTTTATGGATCGCGGCCGCGTGAAGAAAGTCTATGTACAGGCAGCCGCGAAGTACCGCATGTTACCGGACGATATCAACCTCTGGTACGTGCGTAACAGTGCCGGAACAATGGTGCCCTTCTCAGCCTTTGCCACCTCGCGCTGGGAAACCGGCTCTCCGCGCCTTGAACGTTACAACGGCTATGCCGCGCTGGAGATTATCGGGGAGTCCGCTCCCGGCGTCAGTACCGGCACGGCAATGGATGTAATGGAGAAACTGGTCAAACAGTTGCCGAACGGTTTTGGGCTGGAGTGGACGGCGATGTCCTATCAGGAACGGCTCTCCGGCGCCCAGGCACCTGCGCTGTATGCCGTGTCGCTGCTGGTGGTGTTCCTGTGTCTGGCGGCGCTGTATGAGAGCTGGTCGGTGCCGTTCTCGGTGATGCTGGTCGTGCCGCTCGGCGTGATCGGTGCGCTGCTGGCGACCTGGCTGCGCGGGCTGGAAAACGATGTTTATTTCCAGGTCGGTCTGCTGACGGTTATCGGCCTGTCGGCGAAGAACGCCATTCTGATTGTTGAATTTGCCAACGACATGAATGCGAAAGGTGAAGATCTGCTGGTTTCAACGCTACATGCCTGCCGCCAGCGTCTGCGTCCTATTTTGATGACCTCGCTGGCCTTTGTCTTCGGCGTACTGCCGATGGCGACCAGCACCGGGGCCGGTTCCGGCAGCCAGCATGCGGTCGGTACGGGCGTTATCGGCGGGATGCTCTCCGCCACCGTCCTGGCCATCTTCTTCGTACCGCTGTTCTTTGTGCTGGTGCGTCGCCGCTTCCCGCTGAAAGAGCGTGCGCAATAAGGCCAACAAAAAGGCGGCTCCGGAGAGTCGCCTTTTTTTATGTGATTGGTCACATTTTGTTTTTAAGCCATCACCGCTTAACGATTCGTCAGGAAATTATTTACGAAGCATGACTTCGATAAAATCTTTCCAGTTCCCCAGTTCATGTTCAATCATAATAACCTCTCTTATTATTGCTGCCATTCTACTAAATGCCCCGATGACTGTGAAGGTATTTCCAACGATTACTTCACTCATCATTAGCAGGGTATTTTTAATGGAGCTGTAATAACTATGCGCCAGCAATTCGGTTTTTACTGTGAGTTAAAGCAATATTCCATAGGTTCTATACCCTAAATAATTCGAGTTGCGGGAAGGCGGCGACACAGTGAATCCCCAGGAGCTTACTTCAGTAAGTGACTGGGGTGAGCGAGGAAAGCCAACGCACATGCAGCTTGAAGTATGACGGGTATATAAGGATAAATAAAATGGCGATCACATTGTACGATAAATCTGCAATTGAAAATGTTGACTGGCAGGTAGTGACAGCACTGCTCGCCGCCGGTGGACTCAACCAGCGCGACCCGATGTTAGTCGAACAGGCATGGCGTAACAGCACCTTCTGCTGGTTCGGTTACCATGAGGGAAAACTGGTCGCCACGGCGCGGGCCATTAGCGATCTGACATGGGCCAGCTATGCGGCGGATATTGTTGTTGCGCCTGAAATGCAGGGCCGCGGTTATGGTAAGCAGTTGATGATCACTATTGTTAAAACGTTATTGCCCTTAGGCAAAACATTTATATATTCAGTTCCGGAAAAGACAGAATTTTATCAACAATATGGTTTTCGTTTTTTAACCACTGGAATGGTATGCGCAACATCTGAAAGTTTATTCAAACTGGAACAAAGCGGTTACATTCGTTAAAAACATATTAGCAGAAGAATGATATTTTAATTACATCCGTTATTATAATTTCTTGTGCAAACTTCCAAAAATGAGACAAAAGGATTCACCATGATCACAATGTACGGCATTAAAAATTGCGACACCATCAAAAAAGCGCGCCGCTGGCTGGAAGCGAACCATGTGGAGTATCGCTTTCATGATTACCGTGCTGATGGTCTTGATGCCCAATTATTACGTACATTTATTGATGAACTTGGCTGGGAAGCCCTGCTGAATACCCGCGGTACCACCTGGCGTAAGCTGGAGGAAAGCCTGCGCGGCACCATTACCAACGCGGATGCCGCTGCCACGCTGATGCTCGAAATGCCGGCAATCATCAAACGACCATTGCTCTGCGCGCCCGGTAAGCCTATGCTGCTGGGTTTCAATGAATCCAGTTATGAGAAGTTTATCAACGAGGTGTAGTTTATGTCGTGCCCGGTTATTGAGCTGACACAGCAGCTTATTCGTCGCCCTTCTCTGAGTCCAAATGATGAAGGTTGCCAGGCGTTAATGATTGAACGTCTGCGCGCCATCGGTTTTACCATTGAGCCGATGAATTTTGGCGACACGCTCAACTTCTGGGCATGGCGCGGCCAGGGGGAGACGCTGGCGTTCGCCGGGCATACCGATGTGGTGCCTGCTGGCGATGCCGATCGCTGGATCAACCCGCCGTTTGAACCGACTATTCGCGACGGCATGCTATTTGGCCGTGGCGCGGCAGACATGAAAGGTTCGCTGGCCGCGATGGTGGTAGCCGCAGAACGTTTTGTCGCACAGCACCCGCAGCATAAAGGGCGCCTGGCCTTTCTGATCACTTCTGATGAAGAAGCCAGCGCCGCCAACGGTACGGTAAAAGTGGTCGAGGCGCTAATGGCGCGCAACGAACGTCTTGATTATTGCCTGGTCGGCGAACCCTCCAGTTCGGAAGTGGTTGGCGACGTGGTGAAAAACGGTCGTCGCGGCTCCCTGACCTGCAACCTGACAATTCACGGTGTGCAGGGCCATGTGGCTTACCCGCATCTGGCCGATAACCCGGTACACCGCGCTGCGCCAATGCTCAACGAACTGGTGGCCATTGAGTGGGATCGCGGCAACGAATACTTCCCACCGACCAGTATGCAGATTGCCAATATTAAAGCTGGCACCGGCAGCAATAACGTCATTCCTGGCGATCTGTTTGTGCAGTTTAACTTCCGCTTCAGCACCGAACTGACCGACGAGATGATTAAAGCGCAGGTACAGGCACTACTGAAAAAACATCAACTGCGCTACACGGTGGAATGGTGGCTTTCCGGGCAACCCTTCCTGACCGGGCGCGGCAAGCTGGTCGATGCAGTGGTTAACGCTATCGAGCACTATAATGAGATCAGACCGCAACTGTTAACCACAGGCGGCACGTCCGATGGGCGTTTTATCGCGCGTATGGGTGCGCAGGTAGTTGAACTGGGGCCGGTGAATGCGACCATTCATAAAATTAACGAGTGTGTGAATGCGGCGGATTTACAGCTGCTTGCCCGCATGTATCAACGCATTATGGAACAACTCATTGCCTGACGGGTCTGGAGGATTGCATGGATTGGCTTGCTAAATATTGGTGGATTCTGGTGCTGGTGTTTTTACTCGGCGTACTGCTGAACGTGATCAAAGATCTTAAACGCGTCGATCACAAAAAATTCCTCGCCAATAAACCCGATCTGCCGCCGCATCGTGATTTCAACGACAAATGGGATGACGATGATGACTGGCCGAACAAGGGCCAGCCGAAAAAGTAACCCCCGACAACGTATTCACCCCCTTCTGGGGGTGAATTCCGCTTTTTAAAGTAACTCAATAATATCGTCATCGTTCGGCTTACCGCCGCTCAGCGCTTCATCAAAGTAGTGTTTTGGCACGGTGTAACGCAAATGGTTTAACGCCAGTTCGATACTGCGATCGTCAATCGCATGGCCTAAATCATCGACGATATCCAACGTCACATCACCGCCAAGATGCAGCAGTGTTTCTTGTGCGTTTATCGCCCACGCCAGGTCGATCACCCGATCTTCGCCACCGTGAATAAGATGGATAGTCTGTGTGCTGACGGCATTTTCCGGCAGGCTGGCGTAACGACCGTTAAAAGCAATCACCCGTGATGCCAGATCCGGCTGCGCCTTCATCCCTTCCAGCGCCATAATTGCGCCCTGCGAGAAACCGATAAGCGCTGTAGCCAAAGGGCTAACGCCGCTCTGTTGCTGCCAGTAACGCACAATGTCGATAAACTGCGGCATCACCGCATCCACACGCTGCTGGCGATTCTCTTCCGTCACGCCATCAACAGAGAACCATTGGCGCCCCGCGCCTGCGGCTTCAATGCCGCCAATGCTGACAATCAGCGCATCGGGGAAGTGCGGAACAAACCAGCTACCAATTTCGCCCATGGAGACCGGATTATCGCCAACACCATGGAACAACAGCAGGAGCTGTTTAGCCGGGGCGAGTGGGCTTTGCACAACAAAATGGTCATGTTTCATGATGGTCTCCTTAATCGTTGAGTGCAGTTTACGCCCGGCAGTAATAATGACCATGCCATTTAACTGAATGAGATAGTTAAAAAAACTGCATTTTCTGCACCCGTTCTTTCAGGGTGAGCGTGCGCCACGCATCAAGTTGTTGCAGCGCCTGCGCAGCTTCACTCCGCTGCTGCGCCAGCAACGCTTTGCGCCCGTGAAGAGAAAGACGCAGGCACACGGTCTGCTCGCTCTCACCGTCTGAAAGCTGTCCGCGCAGCGCCATCAACGGTAATGCACTGTGTCGCAGCAGTCGGGATAACGCGCCGATGGCCACAGAGAGCGAACGATGAGCAAAAGCAAACCCGGCCAGCTCCTGCCAGTCCTCTTCATTAAGGGTAGATGCCTGCACGACGGGCAAGGACAACTTTTCCTCGCGCCAGGGCGCAAGCCAGGGAAGATCGCGCGCCAGGCGCAGCTGTTCACGTTCCGCCAGCGCCTGGCCTGATGTCGTCAGAGGCAATATGGCCATCGCCGTATAACAGCCACTACTAGCTTCCCGGTGGCTGCCCAGGCGTACCAGCGCAAACCCGCACCTATCCCAGAAACGCCACAGCGCGGGCGTGAAGCCAAAACTAACCGACAGATAATCACAGCCGTTAGCTTGTGCCTGTGCACGGGCAATCAGCGCCCGGCCAATGCCTTCATGCTGGCAACCGGGATGCACGGCGATACGGCTGACGCGCAGCCCACGCAGGGTGGCGGCAAGCGGGTTTCCGCCATGCGCTGCCAGTGATTGCGCCACCAGGTTGCCGCGTGGGCGACGAAAACCGGCCCACACCGCCTGGCTCAGCGCCGGACTTAATCCGCCCTCTTCCACCAGCCACAGTGCAGCAACCACGCTCTGCGCCTTTTGCGCCAGCCAGAAATGCTGCCCTGGCGCATCCATCATGCGCCGCAGATCGAGTGGCGAAGTACGGTAGTGGGCGCTCGCCAGCAGACGGTATAACGCTGCAGGCCGCGAAGGCGTTTTCTGCCAGGCATCTTGCGCCAGCGGCAGAATTGTCACCTCGCCTGTGGGCACCTCGCCAATCTGCGCATCATCAAACAGCAGCAGGTTTTCAAGCACCTGCTCCAGCGGGCAACCTGATGCCCAGCGCAGCGGCGTATTCAGTGCATCAAATTGCAGATGGGGAAACCCGGCGCAGAATTTCAGCAGAAACCCCTGCCCGGTGCCCTCATATCCCTGAACCGTAGTGGTGAGCAGAACATGCCGAAAGGCCGAGACAAGCATATGCAGCAAAGGGCCGGGGATCGCCGCCGCTTCATCCACTACCAGCCAGCCTGGCTGTTTGCCGCTGTGCGCAATCCGCTGCGCCAGCGCATCCGGCGCCATAAAGGCAAAATGTTCTCCGGCGTAAGCCGCCAGCACATCCGTGGCGGCACGCGCAGGTGCGGTTACCGTGGCGGGAGCCGACAGCCGCGCAATGTGCATACCTGCCAGCGCCGATTTCCCTCTTCCGCGCGGCGCAGTAACCACCATTACGCCGGGCGGCATCACCTGTAATCGTGAGAGAATCCGCGCCTGTTCCTGCGCTGGTGCCCCGGTTGCTGGATGCCAGTCGGTACGCGGTATTTCAGGGGGGAAAGTGAATGGTTGCCCTTCGCGCCAGATCAGCACCTGGCTGTCAGCCTGTACGGTTCGACAAAAATGCCCGACAAAAACCGGCACAGGAATGGGATCAATGGTATCGCTCCAGCGCGCGCTGTCAGTATCCGGCTGTTGCGGCCATACGCTGAAGGGCGGCGTAAGCAACACCAGCCAGCTACCGGCGGTTAATGTCCCGGCGAGCGCGGCAAAAGCGGCGACATCAAAACCCGTGCGGGCGTCAAACACCGCATGGTGAAACTCACGCCCCAGTAGCGTCGTCAGCGCGCGCGGCGCACAGCGCTGCGGCCAGGATGCGGTTTCGCCCACCAACAGCCAGTCTCCGGGAAGCCTCTCGCGCAGCGTGCAGGCTTGCGCTTCACACCAACCTGGCGAGCCGCTGACCACCAACAAGCGTCGGATGCCCTGCCGCGCCATCTGTGCGCTCAGTTCAGAAAACGGTGACATAGCAGAAGCTCAGAGACGCCCGCTGAAAGTGTCGCACTGCGCCGGATTGCCGCTGTCCATACCGCGTTTAAACCAGGTGTAACGCTGTGCGGAAGTGCCATGAGTAAAGGTCTCCGGGAATACAGCGCCCTGGCTGCGCTGCTGCAACCGATCGTCGCCTATCGCCTGCGCGGCATTCAACGCCTCTTCCAGATCGCCCGCTTCCAGCACGCCTTGCTGCTGCATGCTGTGCCCCCAGACACCCGCATAGCAATCAGCCTGAAGCTCCATGCGCACTGAGAGTTCATTGGCCTCTTTCTGCGTCGCATTCTGTTGCAGGCGGCGAACTTTGGCTTCTGTTCCCAGCACCTTCTGTACGTGGTGCCCCACTTCATGCGCAATAACGTAGCCCTGGGCAAAATCGCCGCCCGCGCCGAGTTTATTTTTCATCTCGTCATAAAAAGAGAGATCAATGTAGACCTTGCTGTCTGCCGGGCAGTAGAACGGCCCCATGATCGATTGCCCTGTGCCGCAGCCAGTATTGGTATGGTTGCGATACATAACCAGTTTAGGTTGCGAATAGTTGCGCCCCATCTTTTGGAAAATTTCGCTCCAGGTATCTTCCGTTGAAGCGAAAATCACGCTGGTGAAGCGTGCGGATTCATCTTCCTGCGGGCTGATACTCCGTTGCTGCTGCGGAGCGGTAGTGATCGGCTGCCCGGTGAGCAAGCCCGTCAGATCAACGCCATAATAGCTGGCCACCATCACCACAAACAGCAGGATCAGCCCTCCTTTGCCGCCAGGCAGGCGAAACCCCGGACCGCGCATTGACGGCCCGCCCGACTCATTGCGCCGGTCCTCTACGTTGCTACTCTCTCGACGCCCTTGCCAGCGCATAACTTACTCCCTATCCCAACGATGGACACTGTATATATGATCGTAGGCGCTCAGGGAAGGGTTAGCACGGGAAAAAAAATGCGGAAATCCAGAGGATGCAAACATCCTCTGGCAGTAATGCGGGAGGGATGATTAGTCTAATTTCACGCCCAGACGATGGGCTACGGCTTCATAAGCCTCGATCAGGCCGCCGAGGCTCTGACGGAAACGGTCTTTGTCCATTTTGTCCAGCGTCTCTTTATCCCACAGACGGCTACCGTCCGGTGAAAACTCATCGCCGAGTACCACTTCACCGTTGAACAGACCAAACTCCAGTTTGAAGTCGACAAGGATCAAGCCAGCATCATCAAACAGTTTTTTCAGCACGTCGTTAGCTTTGTAGGTCAGTTCTTTCATACGCGCGAGGTTTTCTTTGTTCACCCAACCGAAAGTTTCGCAGTAGGATTCATTGACCATTGGATCGTGCATTGCGTCGTTTTTCAGGAACATATCGAACAGCGGCGGGTTCAGCTCGATGCCTTCTTCAATGCCCAGACGCTTAACCAGCGAGCCAGCCGCGCGGTTACGGATCACGCACTCAACCGGCACCATATCCAGCTTTTTCACCAGGCATTCGGTATCGGAGAGCAAGGCTTCCATCTGGGTCGGGATGCCAGCTTCCTGCAATTTGCTCATAATGAAATGGTTGAACTTGTTGTTCACCATGCCTTTACGATCGAACTGCTCAATGCGCGCGCCATCCCCTGCTGACGTATCGTTACGGAATTCGAGCACCAACAGATCCGGGTTTTCGGTACTGTATACGGTCTTCGCTTTGCCGCGATACAACTCAGCTTGCTTTTGCATCTTTCTTACTCCAGGTGTGATGATGTAGAGACGATTTCGCTATTTTACGCCGACGCACACGTTTGCGTCACCAAAATTAAAAAAGGCCGGAATTTACCGGCCTCAGGGATTAATGGTTGAACGCTGACTGGAATGCCGCGACCAACGCATCATTTTGCGACTGCGTCAGAGTATGACCTTTCGGATCGATAAACTGGAGGCTGCTGCGGTTATCCAGATCGCCGACCTGCAACTTATAGTCACCGGCAGAGAGGCCCGGATCGCGCGCGCCCAGCTCCCGCCAGCTACTGTCAGACAGCGGTTTGTAGGTCACGGAAATGCTACCGGTAGAACGGGTGCTGTCGGTCACTTTCATGCCCACTTTTTCCAGCACGCCCGGCAGACGCTGCCATACGGTGTTGAACGGACCACGCACCACCAGCATTGGCAGACCGGTATCATCCGCGCTGCTCTGAACGTCCAGCGAGGTTACGCTGCGTTTTTCAGCGGCGTTCTGCGCGTCGGTTACAGATTTATCCAGACCGCCGGAGATGACGTTCAGCATTTCGGTGCTGTAGCGCTGCAACGATGCCGCGTCAGCTACCGGTTTGCCCGCCTGCTCCAGGTTCAGCAGCTTAACCACCACTGCTTGCTGATAGCCCTGCGGTTTCACCGAGATTTGATAACGGCCACGATACTGCTGATCTTCATCCAGACGGTTCCAGTCAACCCAGCCGGTGGTCAGGCTCTGCGACGCATCGTCACGTTTGTCGATGCTGTAATTTTTCGCCTGAATGATGCTGACGACCTGCGGCCACAGCGTGCTGTTGCGGCCTTTTTCTACCATCAGCGTTGCGGTATCACCGGTAAACTGGGTACGCGCGCCGCTCACCAGCGCCAGCGGTTGTGCCGGCGGGCGGATATCCAGCGCTTTACCGACTGCGCCGCTGCCGTTCGTGACAGGGATGTTGTAATCACCGTTTTGCAGCGGAAGGATCATTCCTGCCGGCGCATGAAGTTCAGCAAGCGGTGTAGCCTCCAGATAGGATTCGTCACCACTAACCTGACGCTTGTAACGTGAATCGGAACTACAGGCGGCGAGCAACATCACAAGTGAAACACCCGCTACCTTCGCCAGGCGCGACTTCTGTACTGAGTAAGCCATCAAATCTCCCTAAACTTCACAGCAGACCGGCATGCTTAAGCGCTGCACGGACAACCTCACGACCGCTATCGGTGATCGGCGTCATCGGCAAACGTAACGTATCGGTTGCTACAAGCCCCAACTCCTTACATGCCCATTTGACCGGGATCGGATTGGGTTCGACAAATAGTTTGTTGTGTAACGGCATCAGACGCTGGTTAATCACGCGCGCTTCGGAGAAATGCCCCTGGAGCGCCAGTTTGCACATTTCGGCCATGTCACGCGCCGCGACGTTAGCGGTCACAGAAATAACGCCGTCGCCGCCGAGCTGCATAAAGTCCAGCGCGCTGGCATCGTCGCCGCTCACCAGAATAAAGTCGTCTGAAACCAGCTCTTTGATCTGATGAACGCGCGTTAAGTTCCCGGTCGCTTCTTTAATACCGACAATATTTTTAATTTCCGCCAGACGACCCACGGTTTCCGGCAGCATATCGCAGCCAGTACGCGACGGCACATTATACAGAATTTGCGGCAAGTCAGTATGTTCGGCGATGGCTTTAAAATGCTGGAACAGACCTTCCTGAGTAGGACGGTTGTAATACGGCGTGACGGTCAGACAGCCGACAATGCCGATGTTATTAAAGCGCTTCGTCAGACTGATGGCTTCTGCGGTGGCGTTTGCGCCCGTCCCGGCAATAACAGGAATGCGCCCTTCGGCCAGTTCCACGGTCATCATCACCACATCGGCATGTTCTTCGTGGCTTAGCGTGGCGGACTCACCGGTAGTCCCTACCGATACGATCGCCGAGGTTCCGTTGGCGACATGATAATCAATCAGTTTCTTCAGGCTTGAGCGGCAGACTTTACCTTGCGAATCCATCGGCGTGACAAGCGCGACAATACTTCCCGTGAACATGGGCCATCCTCTGTGCTAACAAGATTCTCAATGGTACGTGCGGTGCTGTAAGAAAAGCAAGAGACCTGAGGCTCAGTGGCGGTTGTATGCCGGTTTTTTTTATGCTTTCCTTATGATTACCTCACGTTTGACAGGAAGCACAGGTTTGACAACCTCATCACAACATTTTTTGGTTATCACTGCGCTGGGGGCCGACCGGCCTGGCATTGTGAACACGATCACACGCCACGTCAGTAGCTGCGGTTGTAATATTGAAGACAGTCGCCTGGCGATGCTGGGGGAAGAGTTCACTTTTATTATGCTGCTTTCCGGGTCGTGGAATGCCATTACGCTGATTGAATCCACCCTACCGCTAAAAGGCGCAGAGCTGGATTTACTGATCGTCATGAAGCGTACTGACGCCCGCCCACGCCCTGACATGCCCGCCACCGTTTGGGTGCAGGTTGACGTTCCTGATTCACCACATTTGATTGAGCGCTTTACGGCGCTGTTTGACGCATACAAAATGAATATTGCCGAGCTGGTTTCGCGCACGCAGCCAGGAAATAAAGATGATGTCCCGCAGTTATTTATTCAGATCACCGCTCACAGCCCGGCCTCACAAGACGCATCAAATATTGAGCAGGCGTTCAAAGCACTATGTACAGAACTGCACGCGCAAGGCAGTATAAACATCGTTAACTATTCTCAGCATGATGAACAGGATGGAGTTAAGTAATGAATCCACTGAAAGCCGGTGATATTGCACCGAAATTTAGCTTGCCCGATCAAGACGGAGAACAAGTAAATTTGACCGACTTCCAGGGACAGCGTGTTCTGGTCTACTTCTACCCGAAGGCAATGACACCAGGCTGTACTGTCCAGGCGTGCGGCCTGCGCGATAACATGGACGAGTTGAAGAAAGCGGGCGTAGAAGTGTTGGGTATCAGCACGGATAAGCCCGAAAAACTGTCCCGTTTTGCCGAAAAAGAGCTGCTCAATTTTACGCTGCTGTCTGATGAAGGCCATCAGGTATGCGAGCAGTTTGGCGTCTGGGGTGAAAAGTCCTTTATGGGTAAAACCTACGATGGCATCCACCGTATCAGCTTTCTCGTGGATGCAGACGGCCAAATCGAACATGTGTTTGATGATTTCAAAACCAGCAACCACCACGATATCGTGCTGAACTGGCTGAAAGAAAACGCCTGATTGCGCCTCCTTTTTCCGAGGGCGAATCCCCCTGATTCGCCTTCTCGTTTCTCTGCTCGCGTCTTATTTGAAGTCGATCACATTTCATTCCCGCGCCTCGACACTAGTGCCGACAGGTTATTTTTCGCCCAGCGCTGACCATCACTTTTGTCCGTCCTCACCCGTCAAAAAATACACAACCAACTGAAATATAAAGCTTTCACATTCTGGCATATCTTGTGCTAAGGCAGATTCAACGAATTTTGCCTTCATTAACAAGGAGCCGTCATGAACCGCTTTGTGATTGCCGATCCCGAGTGGTGTATAGGATGCAACACCTGCCTTGCTGCGTGTTCGGATGCCCATAAACATCAGGGATTACAACAGCATCCGAGGCTCACGCTGGTGCGAACGCAGACGAAAACCGCACCCGTACTCTGCCGCCACTGCGACGACGCGCCCTGTAAACAGGTGTGTCCGGTCAACGCCATCTCCTTCCAGGATGAGGCGGTTTATCTCAATGAAACCCTGTGTATCGGCTGCAAGCTGTGCGGTCTGGTCTGCCCATTCGGCGCGATCACGCCATCCGGCAGCCGCCCACTGAATATTCCCGCACGTTACGAACATCATCTTCCGGAAGAGCAACTGCGCGATGTGCCCGCCAGCCCGAACACTGACCACCCTTTTTTGCGCTGGAATGCGGGCGTGCAGACTATCGCTGTGAAGTGCGATCTCTGCTACTTCCTGCCGGAAGGGCCATCCTGCGTGCGAGCCTGCCCGACTAACGCCCTGCATCTGGTGACAGATTCCACCATGCATAAACAGTTAAAAAACCGCAGAGAGCTGGCCGCCCTAAGTTCGACAGAGATCACTTTCTCGGACATTTCCCCTTCGTCGGAGCAACGCTAATGGATGCCCTGCAATTATTGATGTGGTCAATCGTGCTGTACGTTGTCGGCGGCGTAACCTCGCTGTTGCTTTCTCGTCAGCAAATTCTGGCCATCAACGTCGCCGGGATCTCGGCAATGCTCGGCGGATTATTAGGCATTGCTAGTGCACTTGTCGCACTTGGTGGCGGCGAAACACTCGCCTGGCAGGCTGCCGGGCCGTTTGATTTCGCCCATTTTATGGTGCGGCTGGATAGTCTGAGCGCCTTTATGCTGCTGGTGATTTCCCTGCTGGTGACGCTGTGCGGGCTTTATTCGCTGGCCTATGTCCGCGAATACCTCGGCAAAGGGCCGGGGGCGATGGGATTCTTTATGAATCTGTTTATCGCCTCAATGGTCGGGCTGGTGGTGATGGACAATGCCTTCTGGTTCATTGTGCTGTTCGAGATGATGTCGCTGGCCTCGTGGTTTTTGGTTATCACCGACCAGGATGACGAATCGATCCGCGCCGGAATGCTCTACTTCTTTATTGCCCACGCCGGTTCTGTGCTGATCATGATCGCCTTCTTCCTGATGTGGCGGCAAAGCGGTAGCCTTGATTTCGCCAGCTTCCGCACCCTGTCGCTGTCGCCGGGCTCCGCCTCGGCAGTCTTCCTGCTCGCCTTCTTCGGGTTTGGCGCCAAAGCCGGGATGCTGCCGCTGCACAGTTGGCTGCCGCGCGCTCACCCGGCAGCACCGTCCCACGCCTCGGCGTTGATGTCGGGCGTGATGGTGAAAATCGGTATCTTCGGCATTATCAAAGTCGGCATCGACCTGCTCGGTCATAGCGGTATTCCGCTGTGGTGGGGTGTGGTGGTGCTGGCTTTTGGCGCGGTCTCTTCGGTGCTCGGCGTGCTGTATGCTTTGGCCGAGCACGACATCAAACGCCTGCTGGCGTGGCACACGGTGGAAAACATCGGCATCATTTTGATGGGCGTCGGCGTCGGCATGGCGGGGATTGCGCTGCACCAGCCGGTGATCGCTGCCATCGGCCTGCTGGGCGCGCTGTTCCACCTGCTCAATCATGCGTTGTTTAAAGGGCTGCTGTTTCTCGGCGCCGGGGCGATTATCTACCGTCTGCATAGCCGCGATATGGAAAAAATGGGCGCGCTGGCGAAACGGATGCCATGGACAGCGGGCGCATTCCTTGTTGGCTGCCTCGCCATTTCCGCTATGCCGCCGCTCAACGGTTTTATCAGCGAGTGGTATACCTACCAGTCGCTCTTCTCCCTTACACGCATCGACGCCATCATTCCACGCCTCGCTGGCCCCGTCGCGATAGTGATGCTGGCAATCACCGGGGCGCTGGCCGCGATGTGCTTCGTCAAAGTCTACGGTATTAGTTTCTGCGGTAATCCACGCAGCGAAAAAGCCGATCAGGCGCAGGAAGTGCCGTGGCCAATGATTGCCGCCATGCTGGCACTGGCGCTGCTCTGCATTTTGTGCGGCATCGGCGCCAGTGTCATCGCGCCGCACCTGTTGCAGGTTGCGCTTTCACTTACCGCCACCACGTCTCTTGCCGTCACTCAGGGCGCAACGCTGGTTCCCGGCGACGCGCAGCAGGCTATGTTGACGCCCTCCACCCTGTTCCTGTTGCTGATCGCACTGCCACTGTTGCCTGGCGTGTTGTGGTACATCAACCGCCAGACGCGAGGCACATACCGCCACAGCGGCGATGCCTGGGCCTGCGGTTATGTATGGGAGAAAGGTATGGCGCCTTCAGCAAGCGGCTTTACTCAGCCGCTGCGCGTGATGTTCGGCCCGCTGTATCGCCTGCGTAAACAGCTCGATCCGACCACGCCTCTGCAACAAAGCCTTGGAGGCATTACGCAGATAGCCAGCCGTACCGAACCCTTCTGGGACGATAAAATTATCCGCCCGCTGGTCAGCATGACTCTGCGTATTGCCCGTCTGGTGCAGTACCTGCAAAGCGGGGATTTCCGTCTCTATTGCCTGTATGTGATTGCCGCGCTGGTGATCCTGCTGCTGACGATTGCGCTGTGAGGAGGGAATAACGATGTTAGAACAGATTTCTGCGTGGTCACTGGGGCTGTTTGCGCTTTGCCAGGCAGCCTTGTTGCTGGCGCTGACACCGCTGTTTACCGGTATTTCACGCCAGATCCGCGCCCGCATGCACTCAAGGCGCGGGCCGGGGATCTGGCAAGATTACCGCGACCTGCAAAAACTTTTGAAACGCCAGGCGGTTGCGCCCGCTTCTTCCGGGTTGATGTTCCGCGTGATGCCGTGGGTACTGCTCAGCAGCATGTTGCTGGTGGCGATGACATTACCGCTGTTTATCCGCACCTCGCCCTTCGCGGGCGCAGGCGATCTGATCACCCTGATTTATCTCTTTGCGCTATTCCGCTTTTTCTTTGCCCTTTCCGGCCTTGATACCGGCAGTCCCTTCTCCGGTCTGGGTGCCAGCCGCGAACTGACGCTGGGGATTCTGGTGGAGCCAATGCTGATCCTCTCATTGCTGGTACTGGCGCTACTGGCCGGCTCCACCAATATCAGCGCCATCAGCAACACGCTGGCATCAGGCTGGATCTCGCCGGTCGCCACTCTGCTGGCATTACTCGCCTGCGGGTTCGCCTGTTTTATTGAGATGGGAAAAATCCCTTTCGACGTTGCAGAAGCCGAACAGGAGTTGCAGGAAGGGCCGCTGACCGAATACTCCGGCGCGGGTCTGGCGCTGGTGAAATGGGGCGTCGGGCTGAAACAGGTGGTGATGGCCGCGCTGTTTCTGGCGCTGTTTTTCCCCTTCGGCAATGCCGCCAGCCTGAGCATCGGCGCCATGGCGCTGTCGCTGGTTATCACTCTTATCAAATTGCTGGTGGTGTTCGTTCTGGCGTCGCTGGTGGAGAACTCACTGGCGCGCGGACGCTTTTTGCTGACACATCATCTTACCTGGCTCGGCTTCAGTCTGGCTGCGCTGTCGTATGTTCTCTGGTTAACCGGTCTGTAAGGAGCACAGGAAAACAATGGAAACTCTTGCTTTGACGACGCTGCTGCTGCCCTTTATTGGCGCGCTGATCGTCTCACTGGCTCCCCGGCGAACCGCCCCGCAGCTCGCCACGCTGTTTGCCCTGCTGGCGACGGCGGCGACGCTGTCTCTGGCGCTCAGTTTCTATAGTGCCGGACGCGAAGCGGTGGATATTCCGCTGCTGGCGGCAGGCCAGATAGCGCTGTTTGGTCTCACGGTCGATCGTATCAGCACGCTGATCCTGTTTATGGTGGTGTTCCTCGGCCTGCTAGTGACGTTCTATTCAACTGGCTATCTGACGCGCGGCAACCGTGAACATCCGCACGATGGCAGCAATCGCTACTACGCATTTTTGCTGATTTTTATCGGCGCGATGTCCGGGCTGGTGCTCTCTTCAACGTTGCTGGGACAACTGCTGTTTTTTGAAATTACCGGCGGCTGTTCCTGGGCGCTGATCAGCTATTACCAGAGCGAAAAATCACAGCGGGCGGCCATGAAAGCACTGCTGATTACCCATGTCGGTTCGCTGGGTCTTTATCTGGCAGCTGCCACGCTGTTCCTTAATACCGGCACCTTTGCCCTGAGCGCCATCAGCCAGTTGCAGGGCACACCAACCTATATGGTGTATGGCGGCATTCTGTTTGCCGCATGGGGGAAATCGGCCCAGCTGCCGTTACAGGCCTGGCTGCCGGATGCCATGGAAGCGCCAACCCCGGTGAGCGCTTACTTACACGCCGCGTCAATGGTGAAAGTCGGCGTCTATATTTTTGCCCGCGCCATCGCCGAAGGCGGCCAAATACCGCATGTCATCGGCTGGATCGGCGTGACGATGGCGACGATAACGATGGTCTACGGTTTTTTGATGTACCTGCCGCAAAAAGATATGAAGCGGCTGCTGGCATGGTCGACCATTTCGCAACTGGCGTGGATCTTCCTCGCACTGTCGCTCTCCACCTTTGGTTCGCCGCTGGCCTTCAAAGCAGGGATTGTTTACATCTTCAACCATGCTTTCGCCAAGAGCCTGTTCTTCCTCGTCGCTGGTGCGCTGAGCTACAGCTGCGGAACTCGCCTGCTGCCACGTTTGCGCGGGGTAATGCGCACGTTACCGCTGGCAGGTATCGGCTTTTGCGTTGCCGCGCTGGCCATCACTGGCGTTCCGCCGTTTAACGGTTTCTTCAGCAAGTTTCCCCTCTTCGCCGCCGGTTTTGCGCTCTCGGATAGCTACCCGATCCTGCTGCCGGTGATGGTGCTGGCGCTGGTGGAATCGGTCGCCAGCTTCGGCTGGTTTATTTACTGGTTTGGCCGTGTCGTACCGGGTGAAGCGAGTGAAGAGGTGGCGCAGGCCGCACCGTTGCCGAGGGCGATGAAACTGGTGCTGGTCATTCTGATTGTGATGTCGCTGTGCTCAAGCGTGATTGCTGCGGCGTGGCTTGGATAAGGGAGTCGATGATGACGGGAACTTTGCTTGTTAACAATCTGGCGGGGCTGATGATGTTCACCTCGCTGCTGGTCACCTGCGCCAGACGCTACTCCGTCTCCTGCTGGTTGTATGCCCTGCAATCACTGGTGCTGGTCTCTATCTTTTTCACGCTATCGCAGTTGCTGGATGCGGAACAATTGCTGATGTGGTCGTTCAGCGCCTTCTTTACCAAGGTACTGTTGGTGCCGCTGATTATGGGCTATGCGTTTCGCAAGATGGCACCGGATGGCACAGGGGAACGGCTGTTTGGCCCGGCGACGCTGGTACTGATGGCCGCCGCCATTTTGCTGCTGTGCTGGTTTGTCGTCCGTCCGATACAACTGCCGATGGTCGCCCAGCTTAAGCCGGCGCTCGCCGTCGCCCTCGGTCACTTCCTGCTGGGCCTGCTGTGCATCATCAGCCAGCGCAATATCTTGCGCCAGGTGTTCGGTTACTGCCTGATGGAAAACGGCTCGCATCTGGTGCTGGCGCTGCTCGCCTGGCGCGCGCCGGAACTGGTTGAGATCGGTATTGCGACGGATGCCATTTTCGCCGTGATTGTGATGGCGCTGCTGGCAAGGAAAATCTGGCGCACCCACGGCACGCTGGATGTTAACAACCTTACGGCGCTGAAGGGGTAATACCATGAGTCATGCATTGATGTTCACGCTGTTGCTGTTGACGCCGCTGGTCGTCTCTGCGCTCTGTTTTGCCTGCCGATTGAGCGGGAATGCGGCGCGCACGCTGGTCACGGTGGTGCACTCACTGGGCATTACGCTGTTACTGATTGTCGCATTGTGGACGGTGGCGGAAGCGGTGCAGGCAGGAGAAATTTTCGGCGCGCACCGCTGGCTGCACATTGATAGCCTCAGCGGTTTATTTTTGTCGCTGCTGGGGATTATCGGTTTTCTCACCGGGCTGTATTCGATTGGCTATATGCGCCATGAAGTTGATCACGGGGAAATCAGCGTATCCACACTCTGTTACTACTACGGTTTCTTTCATCTGTTCCTGTTTACCATGTTACTGGTTGTCACCAGCAACAACCTGATTGTGATGTGGGCAGCCATTGAAGCCACCACCCTCAGCTCGGCATTTCTGGTGGGTATTTACGGCCAGCGATCCTCGCTGGAAGCGGCGTGGAAATACATCATCATCTGTACCGTTGGCGTGGCGTTTGGTCTGTTCGGCACCGTGCTGGTATATGCCAATGCCGCCAGCTTTATGACCGAGCCGGATCACGCTATTTTCTGGACGGAAGTGCTGAAAGAGAGCAGCAAACTCGACCCGACATTAATGGTGCTGGCTTTTGTTTTTGTGCTGATCGGTTTTGGGACGAAAACCGGCCTCTTCCCGATGCACGCCTGGCTGCCGGATGCGCACAGTGAAGCGCCCAGCCCGGTGAGTGCCCTGCTCTCGGCAGTGCTGCTCAACTGCGCGCTGCTGGTACTGATTCGTTACTACATCATTATTTGTCACGCCATTGGCGACAGCTTCCCGAATACGCTACTGCTGGTGTTCGGCATGCTGTCGGTTGGCGTTGCCGCCTTCTTCATCCTGGTACAGCAGGATATGAAACGCCTGCTGGCCTACTCCAGCGTGGAAAATATGGGGCTGGTGGCGGTGGCGCTCGGGATCGGCGGACCGCTCGGCATCTTCGCCGCGCTGCTGCATACCCTGAATCACAGCCTCGCCAAAACGCTGCTGTTCTGCGGCTCCGGCAATGTGCTGCTGAAGTACGGCACCCGTAATATGGATGTGGTGTGCGGCATGTTGAAAGTAATGCCGCTGACCGCCGTGCTGCTCGGCGGCGGTGCACTGGCGCTCGGCGGTATGCCGCCATTCAACATCTTCCTCAGTGAATTTATGACTGTCACCGCCGGGCTGGCGGCTGAGCACCTGGTCGTAACCCTGGTGCTGCTGTTGCTGCTGACACTGGTACTTGGCGGGCTGGTGCGCATGGTCGCCAAAGTACTGTTTGCCACGCCACCACAGCAGGTTGCCAGCGGCGAACTGGGCTGGCTGACCACCGTTCCGATGGTGTTATTACTGGTAATGATGCTGGTGATGGGCACCCATATTCCGCAGCCGGTCAGCCGTTTGCTGGCCGGTGCCTCGAGCATCGTGCTGTCCGGCGACGATGCGCGCCCCACCCGGCTGAGCTGGCTGTGGGCCACATTTGAGACTACCGCCACGTCGGCAACACCATCGCACGTCCAGGGAGAGTGAAAGTGAGTTATTTAGCAAGCGTGAACCACCAGCAGCCGCGCGGCAATGCCTGCCTTGCGGCGTTGAAAATACAGTTTCCCGGCGCGGTGCTGGAAGAAGAACGCCAGACCTTCGAACAAGTCACCATTACGGTGAAAATCAACCTGTTGCCGGAAATTGTTCACTATCTCTATTACCAGCATGACGGTTGGCTACCGGTACTGTTTGGCAACGACGAACGCAGCCTCAACGGCCATTACGCGGTCTATTACGCGCTGTCGATGGAAGGGGAGGAAAAGTGCTGGATTGTGGTGAAAGCACTGGTTGATGCCGATACGCGGGAATTTCCGTCGGTGACGCCACGCGTGCCCGCGGCCGTGTGGGGTGAACGAGAAATCCGCGATATGTATGGGCTGATCCCGGTCGGCCTACCGGATCAACGTCGGCTGGTATTACCGGACGACTGGCCGGACGATCTGCATCCACTGCGTAAAGATACGATGGATTATCGCCTGCGCCCTGAGCCGACCAGCGACACGGAGAATTACACCTTTATCAATGATGGTGGCAATTCTGCGCGTATCGTGCCGATTGGCCCGCTGCATATCACGTCTGACGAACCAGGCCACTTCCGTCTGTTTGTCGATGGTGAGCGGATTGTCGACGCCGATTACCGTCTGTTCTATGTACATCGCGGCATGGAGAAGCTGGCGGAAACCCGCATGGGCTATAACGAAGTTACCTTCCTTTCAGATCGGGTCTGCGGTATTTGCGGTTTTGCCCACAGCGTCGCCTACACCACGTCAGTGGAGAACGCGCTGGGAATTGTGGTGCCACAGCGTGCGCACACTATCCGTTCGGTATTACTGGAAGTGGAGCGGCTGCACAGCCATCTGCTTAACATTGGTCTTTCCAGCCACTTTGTCGGTTTCGACACCGGGTTTATGCAGTTTTTCCGTATCCGCGAGAAGTCGATGACCATGGCGGAGCTGCTGACCGGCTCACGCAAAACCTACGGTCTGAACCTGATTGGCGGTATCCGCCGCGACATCCTGAAAGAGCAACGCGTGAAGACCATCCAACTGGTGAAAGAGATGCGTGCCGAAGTGACGCAACTGGTAGATATGCTGCTCTCGACGCCGAACATGGCGCAGCGCACCCAGGGTGTCGGCATTCTTGACCGCCAGGTCGCGCGCGATTTCAGCCCGGTAGGGCCGCTGATTCGCGGCAGCGGTTTCGCCCGCGATCTGCGCTTCGATCACCCTTACGCCGACTACGGCAACCTGCCGAAAACCCTGTTCACCTGGCCGGGTGGCGACGTTTTCTCGCGCCTGATGGTGAGGGTAAAAGAGGTGTTTGATTCGATGACGATGATTGAGTTTGCCCTTGATAACCTGCCGGATACGCCGTTGCTGACCGAAGGCTTCAGCTATCAGCCGCATAAATTCGCTCTCGGTTATGTTGAAGCACCGCGCGGGGAAGATGTGCACTGGAGCATGCTCGGCGACAATCAGAAGCTCTACCGCTGGCGCTGCCGTGCAGCCACCTATGCCAACTGGCCGGTGCTGCGCTATATGCTGCGTGGCAATACCGTCTCCGACGCGCCGCTGATTATCGGCAGCCTCGATCCCTGCTACTCGTGTACAGACCGCGTCACGCTGGTTGACGTGCGTAAACGTAAATCGACGACCGTGCCCTATAAAGAGATCGAACGTTACGGCATTGAACGTCGTCACTCGCCGCTGAAGTAAGGAAAGAAACGATGCTGAAATTGTTGAAGACCATTCTCAGGGCGGGCGAACCCACGGTGAAATACCCGTTTGCGCCGCTGGAGGTGTGCCCCGGTTTTCGCGGTAAACCCGAATTGGATCCGTTGCAATGCATTGCCTGCGGCGCTTGCACCACCGCCTGCCCGGCGAATGCGCTGACCATGGAGACCACGCCAGAGGAAAACCGCCGCGTCTGGCAGTTGTTTATTGGCCGCTGCATTTACTGCGGCCGTTGCGAAGAGGTGTGCCCGACGCGGGCGATTCACTTGTCAGAAGAGTTTGAACTGGCGGTCACTCGCAAAGCCGATTTGTACGTGCGCGCGACATTTCGTTTGCAGCACTGCACCGAATGCGGCGTACCCTTCGCACCGGAAAAATCGGTCGCACTGGCGGTTGAATTGCTGGCGCTCAGCCAGAACACCCCGGAACTGGTCGATTCCCTGCGCGCACAAGCATGCATCTGTCCGGCCTGTCGGCGCCGCGCCGCGCTGGAACACCACAACAGCACCAACATTCATTACTATCTTGAGGAGCAAGCATGAGTTCCGACCTGAAGATATTGTCGCAGCATGTCAGCCAGCCGGTACAGCTTGATGAATCAGCGCAAAAAATCAAACAGCTTCTGCTGCGCGATATCCAGCGTTCCGCCTATGTTTACCGCGTGGACTGCGGTGGTTGCAACGGCTGTGAAATCGAGATTTTCGCTGCCATTACGCCGCTGTTCGATGCCGAGCGCTTTGGCATTAAAGTGGTGGCTTCGCCACGTCACGCCGATATTTTGCTGTTTACCGGCGCGGTGACCCGCGCAATGCGTATGCCCGCCTTACGCGCCTGGGATGCCGCGCCCGACCATAAAATTGCTATCTCCTATGGCGCATGCGGTGTCGGCGGCGGGATTTTCCACGATCTTTACTGTGTGTGGGGCGGCAGCGACACCATCGTACCGATTGATGTCTGGATCCCCGGCTGTCCGCCGACGCCTGCGGCCACCATTCATGGTTTCGCGGTAGCGCTGGGCCTGCTGGAGCAGAAGCTGCACGCGGTTGACCATATCCAGACGCCTGACGAAACGGCCAGCGTCAACTGGCCTGCTCTGCCGCTGGCGCTGCGCGTTACCCTTGAGCGCCAGGCGCGTCAGCTGGCAGGGTATCGCCAGGGGCGCGAAATCGTCGATCATCTTTTTGCTTTGCTGAGCGAAGGCGAGATCAGCCAGCGCGCATCACGGGTGAATGCCTGGCTGCAACAAGCCGCAGATCCCCGGCTGACGGTGATCGTACAGCAATTAATGAATGAGCTGGAGCGCCACCATGCCTGAGCAGAACTCGCAAGTGATGTTCTGGGCGCTGCGGCAAAAGTTTGTCGATGACAGCGTTGAACTGGAGGAGAAAAGCCGCCAGGTAATGTACTACTCGCTGGCTATTGGTCATCACGTTGGGGTGATCGATTGCCTTAACGTCGCGCTGAGCTGCCCGCTGAACGACTATCAACAGTGGCTACCACTGATGGAAGACGCCGACGCGCGGCGCAAAATGCAGGGCCTGCTGACCTTCGGCGAAATCGTCATTGATGCCAGTCATGTCAATCTGCTGGCTCCCGATTTCGCCCGGCTGGCCAAAACAGCGGCGGAACCCTGGCGCGGCTGGAGCCGCCAGCTATTACAACACTTACAGGATATGGCCCACGAACCGGCACTCTATTTAATGGTACGACGGGTGGATTAATTTCATTCACCTGTTTATACGTGAAGCCTGTAACATTACATATTAGAGGGGTATTGTACTCTTGTGCTGGTTTTTACGTCCGACGACATAACAACAGTGAAAACCGGTTAACTGGTGAGAAAACTGCGTTTATTTGCATGCTTTTTAGCAGGTCATTCAGGTTGCAGTCAGGGGAAAGCGCAGCGAATCTGGCATCAGCCAATCACTGAGATATGCAAGGAAAGGCAACGCACCTGCGGCTTAATTGACGCTCGCAAAATCTGGAAGGGCGACGTATCCATGATCTTACAGCAGTTGCTGGAACAGAATGATAAGGCTTCACTTCTTCAGGCGTTTATCCCCCTGCCTCCCCCCTTCAGCCCCGTGCAGTTCATTGAGTTACGTCTCAATAACGCCCCTTTCTGGCGCTGTTTTGATGACGGCAGCGCGGTGTTTTGCACGGCCGAATACGGCGGCACAATCAGCGACAGCTCGCTGCATGTGGTGCTGCTGGAAGGCAGCGATGTGGCGGAACTGCGCTTTGCGCGCACCGACAGCGGCACTTTCAGCCCGCAAGAGAATGCGCTGTTTGCCTGGCTGACGCGGCTGGCGACGCAGGCGCTGGAAGAGATGCTGACAAGCGAAAAACTCCGCCAGTCGGTAACGGCCTTGAGCGAAGAGCGCGATCACCATCGGGTGCTGGTGGACATCACTAACTCGGTGCTGTCGCACCTCGATCTTGACGATCTGGTGGCGGATGTTTCGCAGGAGATCCACCGTTTTTTCGGCATCGATAATATTCGCATGGTGCTACGCGATACGCTGCATTCAAACCAGTTGATCTGCCATGTCTCCCATTTTCCCGGTTGCCCGCCAGAGACGGAGCGATTCCCGCTACGCAGTGAAAGCCCGATATTGCTGGCCGCGCTGAACGAGCATCGCGGCGCGCTGCTCCAGCAGGATCAGGAGACAGCGCTGTGGCACACCGATGCGCTGCTCAGTCAACTGGCGCTGCAAGGGCTGAACGCGGTGTTTATTTTGCCGCTGGCCTACAGTCACCAGTCAACGGGCGTACTGCTACTGGCGCACCATGAGGCATCCGTTTTCACCGAACAAAATTGTCGATTGCTACAGCAGATCGCCGACAGAATTGGTATCGCCGTCGATAATGCCGACGCGTACCGCAAAGTTATCCACCTGAAAGAGAATCTGAACAGCGAAAACCGCCAGCTCAACGAGCAGATCGCCTCCAGCCAGAGTTTCGGCGACATTATTTACCAGAGCGATGCGATGCGCGACGTGCTACAGCAGGTTAATATTGTCGCCCTGAGCGACAGTACGGTGCTGATCCTCGGCGAAACCGGCACAGGGAAAGAGATCATCGCCCGTGCGTTGCATCAGATGAGCCCGCGTAAAGATAAACCTCTGGTGAAAATCAACTGCGCCGCGATCCCTTCCAGCCTGCTGGAAAGCGAACTGTTTGGTCACGATAAAGGTGCCTTTACCGGCGCGATTAACACGCATCGCGGACGCTTTGAAATGGCCGATGAGGGCACGCTGTTCCTCGATGAGATCGGCGATATGCCGCTTGAACTGCAACCCAAGCTGCTGCGCGTATTGCAGGAACGCGAGATTGAACGTATCGGCGGCAACCGAACTATTCCGGTGAATGTGCGGGTGATCGCCGCCACCAACCGCGATCTGCGCCAGATGGTGATCGATCGCGAGTTTCGCAACGATCTCTTTTATCGCCTGAATGTCTTCCCGCTGGTGCTGCCGCCGCTGCGCGAGCGCCCGGATGATATTCCACTGCTGACGCGCTATTTCACGCAGAAACTGTCGCGTCGACTAAACCGCACCATTGATACTATCCCGGCTGATACTCTCCGCCAGTTAATGCGCTACGAATGGCCCGGCAACGTACGTGAGCTGGAGAACGTGATTGAGCGCGCGGTACTGCTCTCTCGCGATAACACGCTGAATCTGCACCTGAATACACAGCCAGTCAGTATGGTGCAGCCAGTGGTTCACGATCCTTTCCCCTTCCCGCTGCCGAAAGTGGCGGAGATGATGCACCCCGAACCGCCGGAAAATGACGAAGAGGAGCGGGCGCGCATCATTCAGGTACTGCGCGAAACCAACGGCATCGTTGCCGGTCCTCGCGGTGCGGCAGAGCGGCTTGGCATGAAGCGCACCACGCTGTTATCGCGCATGCAGCGCCTTGGTATTGCGGTACGCGAAGTGCTGTGATCATTTCTGTGAACGGGTTGACACTTTCCCGCTGATTCTCCTGCCGCGACTGGTACGGGCTATGCATGTGACGGCAAGTAGCCTGAAGCCACGCCTTCATTGACATTGCATCAGGAGAATCAAATGTATACCGGCAAGTTTCCGGGCGGCAGCGCATGCGCCGCCCGGTGGCGCTACTCTTCGATGGCAGGCGAATCCGGCCAGGCGTGAATCACTGCCTTAATCAGTGTGGCGAGCGGAATGGCAAAGAAAACGCCCCAAAAACCCCAAAGCCCGCCGAAAATGATCACCGACAGAATGATCACCAGCGGGTGCAGGTTTACCGCCTCGGAGAACAGCACCGGCACCAGCAAGTTGCCATCCAGCGCCTGAATAATCAGATACACCGCAAAGCAGCTCCAGAACTCAGTGCCGAGGCCAAACTGGAACAGCGCCACGCCGACCACCGGAATGGTAACAACAAAAGCGCCAATGTAAGGGATCAGCACCGAGAAACCGACCAGCACCGCCAGCAGTAGCGAATAGTTAAGGCCAAACAGAATGAAACCAATCCAGGTGGCGACGCCGACGACAATCATTTCCAGCACTTTGCCGCGAATATAATTGGTGATCTGCTGGTTCATCTCTTTCCACACCTGCCCCGCCAGCCCGCGATTGCGCGGCAATACGCGGCGCACGGCGTTAAGCATCTGCTCTTTGTCTTTGACGAGGAAAAAGACCATCAGCGGCACCAGCACCAGATAGACCGCCAGCGTCAATAGCCCAACCAGCGAAGCGAGGGAATATTTCACCACCGAGTCGCCCATTGTCAGCATGCGCGATCGCATATTTTCCGCCATCGCATCAATGATGCCCGCATCCATTAATGCCGGATAGCGGCGCGGCAGCGTGGCAGCGAAGTCAGAGAGTTTGCTTAACATGCCGGGCATGTCGCGGATCAGGTAAATCCCCTGCTGCCAGGCCACTGGCATCACCACAAAGGCCATCACCAGCAGAATGCCGACAAACAGTACCAGCACAATCGACGCCGCCCAACTGCGCGCACAGCCGATTCTTTCCAGGCGAACGGTTGGCCACTCCAGCAGGTAAGCAATAACCAGCGCCACCAGCAGCGGCGCAAGCAGACCGCTAAAAAAGAAGAGGATACAGAATCCGGCAAGCAGAATGACTAGCAGCGCAATCGCCTCCGGGTCGCTGAAGCGACGGCGATACCACTGCATCAACATTTCAAGCATAACATTCCTTCATTAGCCTTGTGGGCTGAGGGGTAAGAAGTGGAATTGTATCGAAATGTCACAAAAAAGACTTCGCTTTTCGTACGCTTTACGAGAAACATAACATGCGGTCGTTTGGGATGTTTTTTCGCGGAGAAGATCGCTAAACTTGCCAGACGTTTACCGGAACGAAGCAAGAAAAAATCCGGTCATACTGATGTTTCCAAATATACAGGTGAGGTTATGTTCAGGCAGTTGAAACGAACGCTGGTCGCAACCCTTATCGCTACACTGGCGTCAGGTACGGTTATTCCGGCATGGGCCGATTCGGCAGACAACCTGCCAGACATGGGCACGTCCGCCGGCAGTACGCTCTCCATTGGTCAGGAGATGCAGATGGGCGACTACTATGTGCGCCAGCTTCGCGGCAGCGCTCCGCTGATTAACGATCCATTGCTGGTGCAGTACATTAATGCGCTGGGCATGCGGCTAGTAGCGCATGCTGACTCCGTAAAAACCCCGTTTCACTTCTATCTCGTCAATAACGACGAAATCAACGCCTTCGCCTTTTTCGGCGGTAATGTCGTGTTGCACTCTGCGCTTTTCCGTTACACGGATAGCGAGAGCCAGCTCGCCTCGGTGATGGCGCACGAAATTTCCCACGTCACGCAGCGCCACCTGGCGCGCGCAATGGAAGACCAAAAACGCAGCGCTCCGCTCACCTGGGCTGGCGCACTGGGTTCAATCCTGTTAGCAATGGCCAGCCCGCAGGCGGGGATGGCGGCGCTTACCGGGACGCTGGCGGGTACGCAACAAGGTCTGATCAGCTTTACCCAGCAGAATGAACAGGAAGCGGATCGTATCGGTATCCAGGTTTTGCAACGTTCCGGTTTCGACCCGCAGGCGATGCCGACGTTCCTCGAAAAGCTGCTCGATCAGTCTCGCTATTCGACACGTCCGCCAGAAATGCTGCTGACGCACCCGTTACCGGAAAGCCGCCTTGCCGATGCGCGTAACCGCGCCAACCAGATGCGTCCGGTGGTGGTTCAGTCCTCAGAAGCGTTCTATATGGCGAAAGTCAGAGCACTCGGCATGTATAACTCCGGGCGTAACCAACTGACAGATGACCTGCTGGATGGCTGGTCGAAAGGCAATGTGCGCGAACAGCGTGCTGCGCAATATGGCCGCGCCTTGCAGGCAATGGAAGCGAAAAAATTCCCGGAAGCGGCGAAAGCATTGCAACCGTTGCTGAGCGCCGATCCGAATAACGCCTGGTATCTCGACCTGGCGACCGATATCGATTTGGGGCAGAACAAAAGCGCCGATGCAATTAAGCGTCTGAACGCCGCCAGCGAACTGAAAACCAACCCGGTGTTGCAGCTCAACCTGGCGAACGCCTACCTGGAAGGCGGTCAACCGGTGGAAACGGAGCGGATCCTCAACCGCTACACTTTTACCTATAAAGATGATGTTAATGGCTGGGATCTGCTGGCGCAGGCGGAAGCCAAGCTCGGCCATCGCGACCAGGAGCTGGCCGCCCACGCGGAAAGCCTGGCGCTGGTGGGCAAACTGGATCAAGCCATCACTCTGCTGAGCAGCGCCAGTTCGCAAGTGAAACTCGGTAGCCTGCAACAGGCACGTTATGATGCGCGTATTGACCAGTTGCGCCAATTGCAGCAGATCTTCAAACCGTATCAGAAGATGTAACAAGGAGAAGAGATGTCAGACGCGGTGAAAATCTACCATAACCCTCGCTGCTCAAAGAGCCGTGAAACCCTGAACCTGCTGAAAGAGAACGGCATTGAGCCGCAGGTGGTGCTCTATCTGGAGACGCCGCCTGATGCGGCAACCATCAAACAACTGTTGCAGATGCTTGGCATGTCCAGCGCGCGGGAACTGATGCGCACGAAAGAGGAGCTGTATAAGACCCTGAATCTTGGTGATAACACATTATCTGAACAGGAACTGGTACAGGCGCTGGTGGATAACCCGAAGTTGATTGAGCGCCCGATTGTGGTGGCCAACGGCCAGGCGCGTATCGGCCGTCCGCCAGAGCAGGTTTTAGAAATTACAGGTTAAATTTTATTGCCCGGTGGCGCTACGCTGACCAGGCCGACAAAACCACACTGGCCGGATAAGAAGTAGCCGCCATCCGGCCATGATTTATAACTTGAGAATATCTTTCACAAACGGAATGGTCAGCTTACGCTGAGCGGTAATGGAAGCGTGATCCAGCACATCGAGAGTATCGAACAGCGTACGCATTTCTCTGTCCAGCCGTTTGAGCAGAAAACGGCCCACATCTTCCGGCAACTCAAAACCACGAAGGCGCGCACGCAGTTGCAGCGCCTGTAACTTGTCTTCATCTGAGAGCGGTTGCAGCTTGTAGATCTGCCCCCAGTCCAGCCGCGAAGCCAGATCCGGTAACCCCAGATTTAACTGCCGCGGCGGACGATCGCCGGTGATCAGCAGACGGGTTTTACCCTGTTCGAGAATACGGTTATAGAGGTTGAAGATCGCCATCTCCCACGGCTCGTCACCGGCAATGCATTCGATATTATCGATACACACCAGCGAGAGTTGCTCCATGCCCTCCAGTACTTCCGGCACGAACCAGGTGCGCTTATCCAGCGGCACATAGCCAACGGCATCACCGCGCCTGGAGAGCTCCGCGCAGGCGGCATGCAGCAAATGGCTGCGCCCGGCGCCTTCACGCGACCAGAAATAGATGTATCCGCTGTGTGCCTGGCGCAGAACGTTTTGCAACGCCGCCAGTAAAGAGGGGTTATCACCCGGCCAGAAACTCGCGAAGGTTTCATCATCGGGTAAATATAATGGCAAAGAGAGCTGTGCCGGTGTGTTCAGAGGTACCTCAACAGGGCTTACAAAAAACGCAGCAAGTTTACCATAAAATATGGCAAGGTTTGAACCGGGCGCAAAACCCGGTTCAAACGGCAGGCATTAACCTTTCGCAGCGTCGTCGTCCTGCGCGTCCAGCACCACTTCTTCCGGGCGCAGTACGCTAATCAGTTTGAAGATCAGGCTCAGACAGACGCCAACGATGGTCGCCAGCGCCATGCCTTTCAGTTCCGCCGCGCCGATGTGCACTTTCGCGCCACTGACCCCGATGATCAGGATGACGGAAGTGAGGATCAGGTTTTGCGCTTTGCTGTAATCGACTTTCGATTCAATTAATACGCGAATACCGGATGCGCCAATCACGCCGTACAGCAGCAACGATACGCCGCCCATGACAGGAACCGGGATTATCTGGATCGCCGCCGCCAGTTTACCGACGCAGGAGAGCAGGATCGCGATGATAGCCGCACCACCGATAACCCAGGTGCTGTAAACTCGGGTAATGGCCATTACACCGATATTTTCACCGTACGTGGTGTTCGGCGTGGAACCAAAAAAGCCGGAAATAATCGTCGAGAGACCGTTAGCAAACATCGAACGATGCAGGCCCGGATCGCGGATCAGATCTTTTTTGATGATATTCGCCGTTACCACCAGATGTCCCACATGCTCGGCAATAACTACCAGCGCCGCAGGAAGAATGGTGAAAATCGCAAACCATTCGAAACGCGGAGTATAGAAAGTCGGCAGCGCAAACCAATGTGCCTGCGCGATCGGCGTGGTATCGACAACGCCCATGACGAAGGAGAGCGCATAGCCCGCGAGCACGCCGATGAGGATCGGGATAATCGCCATAAAGCCACGGAACAGCACCGAACCAAACACCGTTACGCCCAGCGTGACCATCGAAATGATCACCGTTTTACTATCCGCGTTCTGGCCGTCAACTGGCAGCAGACCCGCCATATTCGCCGCCACACCCGCCAGTTCCAGACCGATAACCGCCACGATAGCGCCCATTGCCGCAGGCGGGAACATCACATCCAGCCAGCCGGTACCGGCTTTCTTAACAATAAAGGAGACGATGCAGAACAACACGCCGCACATAATGAAACCACCCAGCGCCACTTCATAACCGAGCGGCAACAGCAGCAGCACTGGCGAGATAAACGCAAAGCTGGAACCGAGGTAAGCCGGAATTTTCCCCTTACAGATGAAGAGATAAAGCAGCGTCCCGATGCCATTGAACAGCAACACGGTGGCCGGGTTAATGTGAAACAGGATTGGCACCAGCACGGTCGCGCCAAACATGGCAAACAGGTGCTGCAAACTAAGCGGGATCGTCTGCAAAAGCGGCGGTCTTTCACTCACCCCGATAGCACGGCGCGTCATAATGTTTTTCCTCTGAGTGTTGTTGTTTGTCTCCCCGTCCTTTGCGGCGGGCAGTTTATGAATCCAAAAAAAAGCCGACTATCAAAGTCGGCTTTCGATTTGTCATGCGTTACTTCGTACCAAAGATTTTGTCGCCTGCGTCGCCGAGGCCCGGAATAATGTAGCCGTGCTCGTTGAGGCCCTTGTCGATCGACGCGGTATACAGCTCGACGTCCGGATGGGCTTTCTCCAGCGCCGCCAGACCTTCCGGCGCAGCAACCAGCACCAGAACTTTGATGCTGTGGCAGCCCGCTTTTTTCAGCAGATCGATAGTGGCGATCATTGAACCACCGGTCGCCAGCATCGGGTCAACCACCAGCGCCATACGCTCGTCAATGTTGGACACCAGTTTCTGGAAGTACGGCACCGGCTCCAGCGTTTTTTCATCACGGTAGATACCCACCACGCTGATGCGCGCACTCGGCACATGCTCCAGCACGCCATCCATCATGCCCAACCCGGCACGCAGAATAGGCACCACGGTAATTTTTTTACCTTTGATCTGATCAACCTGTACCGGGCCGTTCCATCCTTCGATGGTCACTTTTTCGGTTTCGAGGTCAGCCGTCGCTTCATAGGTCAGCAGGCTGCCCACTTCTGAGGCGAGTTCACGAAAGCGTTTGGTGCTGATATCGTTTTCACGCATCAAACCAAGCTTGTGTTTGACGAGTGGGTGTTTAACTTCCACGACCTTCATACTCTTCTCCTTTCCCCTGACAGGTGGCAACCGCAAAAAAATCGCCGGATTATACCGCTTTTTTTCCGTTGCGCTACAGATAGCCGCTTGATCGCGATCAATCAGGCTGGAAAATAGTATATCGGAACTTAGAAGGTACGCCCGGCAATAATAGGCTCGCAAACGTTTGCCTGGGCTGCTAGAATTGCGCCGAATTTTATTTCTACCGCAAGAAAACGCGTGGGGACTGAAGCAGTGACCGATAAAACCTCTCTCAGCTATAAAGATGCCGGTGTTGATATTGATGCAGGCAATGCTCTGGTTGACCGAATCAAAGGCGTGGTGAAGAAGACCCGCCGTCCTGAAGTCATGGGCGGTCTGGGCGGCTTCGGCGCGCTGTGCGCTCTGCCGCAAAAATATCGTGAACCGGTACTGGTTTCCGGCACTGATGGCGTTGGCACCAAGCTGCGTCTGGCAATGGATCTGAAACGTCATGACACCATCGGTATCGACCTGGTCGCCATGTGCGTGAATGACCTGGTGGTACAGGGCGCTGAGCCGCTGTTCTTCCTCGATTATTACGCCACCGGCAAGCTGGACGTGGATACCGCCGCCAGCGTGATCAATGGCATTGCCGAAGGCTGCCTGCAATCCGGTTGTGCGCTGGTTGGCGGCGAAACCGCAGAGATGCCAGGCATGTATCACGGTGAAGATTACGACGTGGCCGGTTTCTGCGTGGGCGTGGTAGAGAAAGCAGAAATTATCGACGGCTCCAAAGTGGTCGACGGTGACGTGCTGGTGGCGCTGGCTTCCAGCGGTCCGCACTCCAACGGTTACTCGCTGGTGCGTAAAGTGATCGAAGTGAGTGGCTGCGATCCGCTGACCACCCAACTGGAAGGCAAATCGCTGGCCGATCACCTGCTGGAACCGACGCGTATTTACGTGAAATCGGTGCTGGAGCTGATTGAAAACGTTGATGTACACGCTATCGCTCACCTGACGGGTGGCGGTTTCTGGGAAAATATCCCGCGCGTGCTGCCGGATAACACACAGGCAGTTATCGACGAATCCTCCTGGCAGTGGCCGGCAGTCTTCAACTGGCTGCAAAGCGCCGGTAATGTTAGCCGTCATGAAATGTACCGTACCTTCAACTGTGGCGTTGGTATGGTTATTGCGCTGCCTGCCGCACAAGCGGATAACGCCATCGCCCTGCTCAACGCTAAAGGTGAAAACGCGTGGAAAATCGGTATTATCAAGGCATCCGATTCCAGTGAGCGTGTGGTCATTGAATGAAAAACATTGTGGTGCTGATTTCCGGTAACGGAAGCAATTTGCAGGCGATTATTGATGCCTGCAAACAGAAGAAGATCAACGGCACCCTGCGAGCAGTATTCAGTAATAAGGCCGATGCGTTCGGCCTTGAACGTGCGCGGGAAGCCGCAATTCCTGCGCATACCCTTCTTGCCTCGCAGTTTGCCAGCCGCGATGCCTTTGATCGTGAACTGATGCATGAAATTGACGCCTACGCGCCGGATGTAGTGGTGCTGGCAGGTTACATGCGCATCCTCAGCCCGGCGTTTGTTGCTCATTACGCCGGACGTCTGCTGAATATTCACCCTTCCCTGCTGCCGAAATACCCAGGCCTTAACACGCACCGCCAGGTGCTGGAAAATGGCGATGAAGTACACGGCACCAGCGTGCATTTTGTGACGGAAGAGCTGGATGGCGGCCCGGTCATTTTGCAGGCCAAAGTCCCGGTGTTTGACGGCGACACGGAAGAAGAGATCGCTGAACGCGTACAGACGCAGGAACACGCGATTTATCCGCTGGTGGTGAGTTGGTTCATCAATGGCCGCCTGAGCATGAAAGATAACAGCGCGTGGTTAGATGGCGTTTGTTTACCGCCCGAGGGTTATGCGGCTGACGAATAATCATCCCCATTTGTTGTTCTGCTGCCGGATGGTGCGATGCTTATCCGGCATCAAACGCGCACAATGTATTCTTATCCCCGCAATATTTTCATCACCTTAAGTCAGAAAAAAGATTACTGTCATACTTTTTTGGCACAGTTGGACATCTTAGGGCTAAGCTCGCCATAATAAGTTGTGTTATGCGATGGAACGCCAGCAACGTTCACCTGTCAGGCGCGGACACAGTAAGAGCGAGAAGGCATTGCTGTGTCCCGAGTAAGAACCGGAGTGTAAACAGGAATGGGTCAGGAAAAGTTATATCTCGAAAAAGAACTAAGCTGGTTGTGCTTCAACGAACGTGTTCTCCAGGAAGCGGCAGACAAAAGTAACCCGCTAATCGAGCGCATGCGTTTTCTGGGGATCTATTCCAATAACCTCGATGAATTTTATAAAGTGCGTTTTGCCGAGCTGAAACGCCGGTTGATCATCAGCGAAGAGCAAGGCACCACCACTAACTCACGCTATCTGCTGGGCAAAATTCAGGCTCGCGTGCTGAAGGCCGACCAGGAGTTCGACAGCCTGTACAACGACCTGCTGCTGGAGATGGCGCGCAACCAAATCTTCCTGATCAACGAGCGGCAACTGTCGCAAAACCAGCAAAGCTGGCTGCGCAACTACTTCAAGCAGTATCTGCGCCAGCACATTACGCCGACGTTGATAAACCGCGAAACCAACCTGGTGCGGTTCTTAAAAGACGATTACACCTATCTGGCGGTCGAGATCATTCGTGGTAACGATACTCGTTACGCCCTGCTGGAGATCCCTTCGGACAAAGTACCGCGTTTCGTGAATCTGCCGCCGGAAGCGCCACGTCGCCGTAAGCCGATGATCCTGCTGGATAACATCCTGCGCTACTGCCTGGATGATATCTTTAAAGGCTTCTTCGATTACGATTCGCTGAATGCCTATTCGATGAAGATGACCCGTGATGCCGAATACGATCTGGTGCACGAGATGGAATCGAGCCTGATGGAGTTGATGTCGTCGAGCTTGAAACAGCGTCTGACCGCCGAACCGGTGCGCTTTGTTTACCAACGTGATATGCCTGATGCAATGGTGGAAACGCTGCGCGAAAAGCTGAATATTTCCCGTTATGACTCCATTATTCCCGGCGGGCGTTACCACAACTTTAAAGACTTTATTGGCTTCCCGAATGTCGGCAAAGCCAACCTCGTCAACAAACCGCTGCCGCGTCTGCGCCATATCTGGTTTGACAAATTCCGCAACGGTTTCGATGCCGTTCGCGAACGCGATGTGCTGCTCTATTACCCCTATCACACCTTCGAGCACGTACTGGAACTGCTGCGTCAGGCATCTTTCGATCCGAGCGTGCTGGCGATTAAAATCAATATTTATCGCGTAGCGAAAGATTCGCGCATTATTGATTCGATGATCCATGCGGCGCACAACGGCAAAAAAGTGACCGTGGTGGTGGAGTTGCAGGCTCGTTTTGATGAAGCAGCCAACATCCACTGGGCGAAACGGCTGACGGAAGCGGGCGTGCAGGTGATCTTCTCGGCACCGGGTTTAAAAATTCACGCCAAGCTGTTCCTCATCTCCCGCATGGAAGGTGAAGAAGTGGTGCGCTACGCGCATATTGGTACCGGCAACTTTAACGAGAAAACCGCGCGGCTGTATACCGACTACTCGCTGATTACGGCCGATGCGCGCATTACTAATGAAGTGCGCCGGGTGTTTAACTTTATCGAGAACCCGTATCGCCCAGTGAATTTCGATTACCTGCTAGTGTCGCCGCAAAACTCGCGCCGCCTGCTGTATGACATGATCGATGCCGAGATCGCCAACGCGCAGAATGGACAGCCTTCCGGCATTACGCTGAAGCTGAACAACCTGGTGGACAAAGGGCTGGTGGATCGCCTCTATGCCGCTTCCAGTTCCGGTGTGCCGGTGAATCTGCTGGTGCGCGGTATGTGTTCGTTGATCCCGGAGCTTGAAGGCATCAGCGAAAATATTCGCGTGATTAGCATCGTTGACCGTTATCTTGAGCACGATCGCATCTATATTTTTGAGAACGGCGGTGATAAGCGAGTCTGGCTCTCTTCCGCTGACTGGATGACCCGTAATATCGATTACCGTATCGAAGTGGCGGCACCGTTGCTCGATCCCCGGCTGAAACAACGCGTTCTGGATATCATTGACATTCTGTTCAGTGATACGGTAAAAGCCCGGTACATTGATAAAGAACTGAGCAATCGCTACGTGCCGCGCGGCAATCGCCGCAAAGTACGCGCACAGTTGGCGATTTACGACTACATCAAATCACTCGAGCAGCCAGATTAATCTATGCCGATACAAGAAAAGATGCCCCGACCGGAGGAGTTCGCCGCGGTCGACCTGGGTTCCAACAGTTTCCATATGGTGATTGCACGCGTGGTGGACGGGGCGATGCAAATCATCGGCCGCCTGAAGCAGCGCGTGCATCTGGCGGATGGTCTGGACAGCAATAACATGCTGAGTGAAGAGGCAATGGAGCGCGGGCTGGCGTGTCTGTCGCTGTTTGCCGAGCGCCTGCAAGGGTTCGATCCCTCCAGCGTCTGCATCGTAGGCACCCACACGTTACGCCAGGCGATGAACGCCACGGAGTTTCTCAAACGCGCCGAAAAAGTGATCCCCTACCCTATTGAAATCATTCCGGGCAACGAAGAAGCTCGACTGATTTTTATGGGTGTGGAGCATACGCAGCCGGAGAAAGGCCGCAAGCTGGTGATCGATATCGGCGGCGGTTCAACGGAGTTGGTCATCGGTGAAGATTTCGAACCGAAGCTGGTCGAAAGCCGTCGTATGGGCTGCGTCAGCTTTGCACAGATGTACTTCCCCGGCGGCACCATCAATGGTGAAAACTTCCGCCGGGCGCGCATTTCCGCCACGCAAAAGCTGGAATCGCTGGCCTGGCAGTTCCGCATCCAGGGCTGGAATGTGGCACTGGGCGCGTCTGGCAGTATCAAAGCGGCGCATGAAGTGCTGATCGCATCAGGCGAGAAGGACGGATTTATTACTCCGGAGCGACTGGAAAAACTGGTCGATGAAGTGCTGAAGTATAAAAACTTCAGCGAATTGGGCCTGCCCGGGCTTTCTGAGGAGCGTAAAGCGGTGTTCGTGCCGGGTCTCGCCATTCTGTGCGGCGTGTTCGATGCGCTGGCGATCCGCGAGCTGCGTCTCTCCGACGGTGCGCTGCGTGAAGGCGTACTGTATGAGATGGAAGGTCGCTTCCGTCATCAGGACATTCGCAGCCGTACGGCGCAGAGCCTCGCCAGCCAGTACAATATTGACCGCGAGCAGGCTCGTCGCGTACTGGAAACCACCACGCAGATGTACGAGCAGTGGCAGGCGCAAAATCCCAGGCTCGACAACCCGCAACTGGCGGCACTGCTGAAATGGGCGGCGATGCTGCATGAAGTGGGGCTGAACATCAACCACAGCGGCCTGCACCGCCATTCGGCCTATATTCTGCAAAACAGCAACCTGCCCGGTTTCAACCAGGAGCAGCAACTGATGATGGCGACCCTGGTGCGCTGTCATCGTAAAGCGATCAAACTCGACGAGTTACCGCGCTTTACGCTATTTAAGAAGAAGCAATTTTTGCCGCTGGTTCAGTTACTGCGCCTCGGCGTGTTGCTGAATAATCAGCGTCAGGCGACGACTACCCCGCCGACGCTGTTTCTGAAAACCGATGAGAATCACTGGACGCTGCGCTTCCCGCATGACTGGTTCAGCCAGAATGCGCTGGTACTGCTGGATCTGGAAAAAGAACAGGAATACTGGGAAGCGGTCACTGGCTGGCGGTTAAAAATCGAAGAAGAACAGGCACCGGAAGTGGCGGCCTGAGCCGCCCTCCGCTTACTCTTCGGCCAGTGTCACTAGCGGAGTGGGCTTACCAATCAGATACCCCTGCAGATAATCGATACCCAGCGCGACAGCCGCGCTGCGTATCTCTTCGCTTTCAACATTCTCCGCCACGATCTGCATTTTCTTCATCCGCGCCAGATGACAGATAGATTCTACGATCTGATAGTCCAGACTGTTTGCAACGATATTACGGATAAAACTACCGTCTATTTTCAGCATATCGGCGTTCACATATTTCAACTGAGCGTAGCTGGCATAACCGCTACCAAAATCATCAATGGCGACCCGACAACCCATCTTTTGTAACCAGGTGAGCGTTTGTCTCGCCTGCTGTATATTCGGCATCATGCTGTTTTCGCTGATTTCAAAAATCAGCTGCCACGCTTCGATAGTGTAATCCTGCAGCAGGTTTTTTATCTCCTGCGCGAACTGCGCACGGCAGACAGAGGCCGGAGAAAGGTTTATCGAAAAACGCTGTGCAGGTAATGTCTTGCGGTTCTGCGCCATAAAGCGCAGCACATTTTCAATCACCCACAAATCAATCCGCGACGACAGACCGAACTCCTGCGCCACCGGTAGAAATTCACTCGCTCGGATGCAATGTTCCGGATCCTCGCCCAGGCGCAGCAGAATTTCATAGTAGCTATCGCCACGCACACCCGAAATCAACTGCGCCATCAGCAGAAAATGATCCCCTTCCAGCGCTTTTTGCAGACGATTCATCATCTCGACTTTGCTCTTCAGACTGCGTTGCAGGTTTGCAACACCCCGGTTTTGCAGGTTTTCCGGGCGGTTGGTAACCAGTGAAATATCGGCCGTGGTGCTCATCTCGCCAAGCAACAGATAGAGATGCTGAACAGGCGAACGGACATAGCAATAGCTGATGCCAACGGGTAGCTGCACCTGCATCTCGTCCCAGATGAAACGAAATTGTTTGATGCGCGCATCCAGTTCATCAATACGCGTCTGCCAGTCGTGGGTATTCAGGCGAATCACCAGATCATGACCCGAAAGGTGGTGAACAGCCTCCCCTTTCTGTAATAACGGTTTTAACCAGTTAGCCAGGCGCTGTTTAAACTGGATGCGAAACATCACGCCATAGCTGCGTCCTAAAAGTTCAAGCTCCGGTATGTGCAGAAAACAGAGCACCGACCACGGAGTATTCGCCAGCTCGCGACTTAGTGCCCTCAGATTCGGCAGATGGGTCATCGGATCAACAGACGCCAGCCGACGGGTTAGGTTAAGCACCGCTCGACGCCGGCTCGCGATCCTCGACAGTGCGAGGATCATGAACGTAAACGTCAGGTAGCGGGAAGAGATGATAGCGATCTGCACATCTCTGGAAGTAACACAGGACAAACTGAGATAAAAATAGTGGATTGTCAGAATCAGCAACGGCGACCAGACAAACGACATAAACCGGAAGCCGTAGCGCATCGATCCCCACAGCATCACCGGCAGCAGCAGCGAGAGCGTATAGTTGGTGTTAAAGATAATGTTACACGTAGAGGGAGGCATTAACAGCTGGTACTGCAGCCCCAGCACCAGGCAGAACCAGAAACACAGTTCCAGCCAGGTCACTTTAGGATCAAATTCCATGCGCATTTGGGAAAACCATGAACGCGCATAGCGTGGGTGGCGGATGATGCGGATCAGTAAATAACTTAATGTGACGCCCGTTACCGCACCCGCTAACAGCCCCTGATAAGTAATCAACAGCGACATATCCAGCACCAATTTCGCCGGTTCGCTCAAGTGCTTGCCGAAGAGATTCAAGCAGTTTCCCAGTTCCAGAAGAAGCAGATATAACGTCACAGGACATAATACGTGCCAGAAAATGCGCTGATAAATCAGCGATGACGTACCATACGTGACCAGATGTCGGCGAGTGACAAAGATTCGATAACCAACCCAGCTAAACAGGACAGGAATCAGTTCTTGCATACTTTTCAGGAGCGTTCCCAATGGCCCCAAATGCCAGTTATGCCAGGTTAACGCGACGATGATGCCTGGCAGCACGGCCCAGCCATAAAACATAATCAGGCTGATCAAGAGCGACATTGGCAAGTAATAGAGAATAACATTCTGCCCGTAAATCGAAGTAATTACATTAGCCAGACTAAATAATGGATAAAATATAACGGGAAGAACGAGCGGCAATGCCCACCATTTATCTTTTAGATAATTATACTTATGAATTAATGACATAGACGCTCAACGACGGTAGCCTGATCCGGGCTTAAATTTAAGCCAGGCCTCCAGCCTGGCTTAACAAGGCACAAGGGGAAAGTGCCCGTTTAGTAACAGGGAAAAATTTTAGTTCCGCACGATAAGTAAAAATTGATATAAATCAAAAAAACGCATCAGCGAGTTTTATTTCCATCTGATTTATCTGTACTTTTTGTTTTCATATTCTCAGAATAAATATTTAATTTCCCTTATATAACCACGAATTATGTTTTAACGGGATGCAGGCTTATTTGACCTTCTCCTGAGACTGTGCCTTAATAGCCTCGTCGCCCGTTAATCGGGTATTCCTAAAGGAACCACAGTGAGTCAGGCAACCAGTATGCGAAAACGACATCGATTTAACAGTCGCATGACCCGTATCATACTTCTCATCAGCTTTGTCTTTTTCTTCGGCCGTTTCGTCTATTCCACCATTGGCGCCTGGTATCATCATCAGGGTAAAGTCCAGTCGCAACAAATCAGCCAGACTATCGATCCCACCGCACAACGCTAAGAAACCTGTTTTTTTGTACACGCTCAGATGCGTGGGTTTTTGCACGCCCTCTAAAAGCTACAAAAAAATCGCCAGCAAATCGGTGGATATTGCTGATGATGCTGACGATAAAGGGACGCATTGTGTCTGATGGCGCTTACATCACGCTGGTCTTAACGGTGAAGATAAGCTGTCGATCAGTTGATCGCCTTTGGCGGCTACCAGAGCAACGACAATTTGTGGAGCTTCCACCGGGAAACGGGCGAAGTGTGGTACTTCGATCACAACAGCTCGCCGATGCTGATATTCAGCGATGTGTGCCAGTACCTCGACGTACTAATGTTCAAGTGCCTGCTGGCCGCTCGCGATGAAGAGGACAATGAAGATCTGCTGCGCGAGCACCTGGGTGATAAGGTTGTGGAGAAATGGATGTATTGATCCACGGCCATTGAAACTGTCCAGTTAGCAGCTTTTCTTAAAGAGCCAGTTTTATTGCTGGCTCTTGAATAGTGCTAAAACATCTTCGGCAAACTTGTCATCCCGGATGTAGAAGTAACATTCTGGAACATCCAGAACTCTGGCGAACTCGCATACCAATTCATAAGTGGGTTTGTGAGTGCCATTCTCATAATGAGATAAGCGCGAATACGCCGTTGCTTCTTCAATACCTGCCAGCACACCTAATTTTTCCTGAGTTAGCTTTGCGCGAAGGCGTGCTTCTTTTAGTCTCTTAGCTATCATACCGTACATCCTGTAGGAATTTGACGGTAATCTTTAGCATTACTCAAGAATGCTTATCTTTAGAATTCCTAAAGATGATCAATCAACCAAGTCTATGTAGATGAGTGAGTAGGTACGCTCGGAAGACCTTATAGAGTTGTACTGCGCTTGCTCGAGCAACTGTTGTGGGAAGTGCTCCTCTGCACATTATCTCTGTCGATATCAGAGCCTCTTGCACCGTATTTCCCAGCTTTCTCGCAATTCTGTGATGATATTAAGTCATTAAAGTGATCCTTTTATTGGTCATATTGACAGCTTCTTTAGCGATCCTTAAGATAAATGAACTTTAGGATTACTAAAGAAAAAGTGAAAACACATGTTCAGATCTTTAAAAAGAGGTAAAAGGAATGACTCAAAAAGACTGGCACCCTGCCGATATCATTGCCGCCCTGCGTAAACGCGGAACTAGCCTGGCAGAGTCTCACGCGAAGCGGGACTCGCCTCTTCCACTCTGGCAAATGCATTGACACGACCGTGGCCGAAAGGAGAATGGTTGATAGCAGCGAAACTGGAACTTCATCCGTCGGAAATATGGCCTGAGCGGTATTCAAGAGCCAAGAATGAACGCTTTCCCAGGAAGCCATTTACTGGCAGTGTTGAATCATACGATTTATAACACATGGGTTTCATATCGTAATTTGTTGACCTAAACCTGTTCGGCTGGTGTCGACGAATTTGTAGGGAAATAGATGTATTGAGTAAACGGTAATGGCCTGAAACGGGTCACTACCGTTTAACGCTTCACCGTTTATGCGCCCTGCTCTTCGCGCACACACTGCCCGGATCTACGCCTCTGATAACGCGACGGCCAGATTGCTTCTGGCCGGGTATCCAACGCTTCGGCAATTAACCGCTCCCCTTTCGGCCAGTGCCGGGTTAAGGCATTGGCGAGCGTAGATGAAGCAAGCCCCGACTCGCGAGAAAGCGCCGCCAACGATGTTCCCTTTTTCCTTAAACCCGCAATGATATCTGCTTTATGCCAGTCCTGATTTTCCATGGTGATTCTCCTTTTCATGTTGACTATAAGTCACATGATAGCACAACACTTTATGATTGTGACTAATAGTCCGTGGACTTATAGTCATCAAAAAATAATGCTGTAGGTATGAAAAATGCCGAAGATATCAAAGTCCTGCTGGGACAACGTGTCAGAACGCTGCGCATGGAGGCAGGGCTTTCGCAGGAAAGTTTTGCCGAGAAATGCGGGCTTGATCGCACTTATATCAGCGGCATCGAACGCGGCACCCGCAACCCAACACTGGAAGTGCTTTATGCCCTCGCCACCGCCCTGCACATCGAACTCACCTCCTTGTTCATTTTTAACGAACCCGGATGAACGTTTTTGCTAATGAGATCAATTAAGCAGCCGGATATGTGACTCATCGTCCGTGGTCTGATAAGCAACGAAGTACGATGCTGTCGAGCATGGAAAATACAAAAAACATCACAGTACGTTTTGGACAACGTGTAAAAGCTCTCCGCTTACAGCTAGGGCTTTCTCAGGAAGCGTTCGCAGATAAGTGCGGATTAGATCGCACTTACATCAGTGGGATTGAGCGAGGAGTCAGGAACCCAACACTAGAGGTTATCGCGGTCATTGCCGATGGGCTGCAAATTAATCTTAGTGCTTTATTTATTTTATAACATCGGATATTCCATAAAAACAATTATTACCAGAACCGTTATTTATCATACTTTAAATATTAATCTTCAATATAAAAAAGGCAAACCAATGTCAATATCAAATAAACCATCAAGGTATGAAATAGAAAATATATATTCCGCAACAAACTCATCTATTGGGCATTCGCATAACTTCGCAAATATTAATGCTAAAAAAAGGTTCGTGAAGAATATTTTGTTGCAACATTAATTTCAAATGGAATACCTATCCTGGCGCACAGATTGATATCTCTTCTTCAGCGAAAAGGAGTTTTTTTAAGAATATCTGGCGTGTTTTTCCACGGTCATCCCAGAGTGAAATTTGGTCGTAACAGTTCAATTGAACTCGCCGATCTATTAATAGTATACCAACATATCGGATTGATGCGTAGCAATGCCAGGACACTCCTTATACAAGCGAAAATATCGGATAATTCAACACATCGTTTACCATCAGGAGACACGCAGCTTAAACTTTTCTCTACATGGCCGCTCTTTTAATTTATTACTGGTGGACTCCCAACGCAATTAAGGAATATAGAAGAAAAAGGCAAAGGCACGCGTTATGCTCTGGTTTTTCGGGGGGATTACCAAACTACTTAAAGAAAGAATAGATGAAGTATTAGCCGGTTTTCCTCGAATAAAACCATCAGACTTCGTTAGTAAGTGATAGATGCTTGGTAGGGGCGGCGCTTGGCCTACTTGAACCTAATGGTAAAGGTTTTTTCGGGAAACGGTAGTTTGTTTCAGAATCAAAGAAACAGTTTTGGCTGGAATGCGTCAAAATTCATCAGTATGATTGCGTGTACCATCGCCAGTTAAGAAATACTGAGAGGACAATATGGATGTTACTGATGAGGCTTTGTTGAGTTCTGGCTTTACACCATCGGATTTGCAGAAGATAAAGAACAACGTTGAAAGCTATGGTGGAACGTTGGAGGAAGCGATTCAGGATCTGGCTAATCGATTCAGGGTTGTTATATGGGTAACATCATCTTGTCTTATGGTTTTTATCATTTTAGTGCTGTTTTCTGCGAAAGAAACCGTGGTTGGTGGTGGAATATCGATTCTAATCGCTATCGTCATTGTTGTTTTTATTCAGCCGCCAGTCCTTTCTTACAAATCCTGGCGGTTCTGGATAAAATCCAAGGGCTAATGGTTCGATGTGTCAGTAGAAAGCAAGTCAAATATTACTTTGGCCTTAAGTCCATAACCTACTATTTTCATTGTTAATTTTGGACGGCTCATCGTATCGACCTTGCGATAGAAATCACGGGGCATCCATTTAAACAGCCTCCATGCTTCGGGTCTTCTAGCTAATCCAAAGATGCTATATACACTTGCACTTAACGTAACAGCATTATAAATCGCCAGACCAATTTCAGGCTTGAAACCCATAAATTGGGCCGCTTCCATAGCTCCATTAGCCACAAATCCCTCTGTTTTATATTGTTTTCCATATATACCAGGAATGATTTCTTTTGACAGACCGTTAATGCCATCCGTTACAAGGATAGCCCCTGCCAGCATACCTAAAGGTGTCATCGTAGCAACCATCAACGCACCACCAGCAATTGCCATTCCAGAGACCACAATGTGAATAGCTGAAATCACGTACCCGACGATTTTATTATTTTCCTTAACAAACTCGACCTTTGCATAAAGCTGTGCGGACTTGGTTCTTAACAAGCGCTCTTGCACAAGCAGATTGTCTGTTTCAGCACGCAAATTTTTGATGCATACAATGCATTCTTCATCGGTTTTGGCCCGTCGTGCTGTTTCAAATTCTTTCTCTACAACCTGTCTTATATCCTCGACAAACTTGATACGTGTCAGGCCATCTTGCAAATAGAATGCTGACAGCCGATTTGCTGTTTCGACGAGTTTCCGGGCTTCCAGATTCACCATGGTATCTGACCATGTTCTTTTCCCGCCCCTGTTGAGCAACGCGATATCCATAAAGACTCCTTTCCCAAATGTGTCTGGTCATTTTACGTGCAATATGACCATGGGCAACAGGAGATGCTTTCCCAGAGTCTGATTTTGCTGGAACGAACACATGAGCAAACTCTGAGACTCCACACGGTAATTCTCTATTTTTCATCGTCGGATGTGTCAAAACCCTTGTTGTACGGGCAGTGTTTCGACCGAGTTTTATAGACGAATGTATACACATTGTTGCTGTAAATACCGGCAAAGGCTTTGAGAACAACCACCATTGCCTGTCTGGAAAGAAAAACCAAATGTGGATTACGTCGTTTCATCCTCTCCTTTGGCACCCTTGCCTTCCGCTAACACTTCCCCTCACCGGGTGTGTAGAGGACTTTCACCTCTTAGTCATTCATTGAATGACTAAACAAAAAACAAAAAAGCCCGCAGTTACGCGGACTTAGAGGTACTTTACTGCTTTTACGCGCAGGCTGTTGCCAGACGCGAAATCATTCCCACTCAATGGTAGCTGGCGGTTTGCCGCTGATGTCATACACCACGCGGGAAATACCGTTGACTTCATTGATGATGCGGTTAGAAACGCGGCCGAGGAAATCGTACGGCAGGTGCGCCCAGTGTGCGGTCATAAAGTCGATGGTTTCGACTGCACGCAGAGAGACAACCCAGTCGTATTTACGACCATCACCCATCACGCCAACGGAACGGACCGGCAGGAACACGGTGAAGGCCTGGCTTACTTTGTTGTAGAGGTCAGCTTTATGCAGCTCTTCAATAAAGATCGCATCAGCGCGACGCAGCAGGTCACAATACTCTTTCTTCACTTCGCCCAGCACACGAACACCGAGGCCAGGGCCCGGGAACGGGTGACGGTAGAGCATGTCGTACGGCAGGCCGAGTTCCAGACCAATTTTACGCACTTCGTCTTTGAACAGCTCTTTCAGCGGCTCAACCAGGCCCATCTTCATCTCTTTCGGCAGGCCGCCCACGTTGTGGTGAGATTTAATAACGTGCGCTTTACCGGTTGCGGATGCGGCAGATTCGATCACGTCCGGATAGATAGTTCCCTGCGCCAGCCATTTTACGTCTTCCAGCTTCAGGGCTTCTTCGTCGAACACTTCCACGAACACGCGGCCGATGATTTTACGTTTTGCTTCCGGATCGTTCTCGCCAGCCAATGCTGAAAGGAAGCGATCTTCTGCCGGAACGTGAACGATGTTCAGACCGAAGTGGTCGCCGAACATGTCCATCACCTGAGCGGCTTCGTTCAGGCGCAGCAGGCCGTTATCAACGAATACGCAGGTCAGTTTTTTGCCGATGGCACGGTGCAGCAGCATCGCGGTGACGGAGGAATCCACGCCGCCGGAAAGGCCGAGGATCACTTTATCGTCGCCAACCTGTTTACGAATACGTTCAACTGCATCGTCGATGATTTTTGCCGGCGTCCACAGCGCTTCACATTCGCAGATATCGCGCACAAAGCGTTCCAGCAAACGCAAGCCCTGACGGGTGTGAGTCACTTCCGGGTGGAACTGCACGCCGTAGAAGCGTTTTTCTTCATTTGCCATGATGGCGAACGGGCAGCTTTCGGTGCTGGCAACGGTCACGAAGTCGGACGGAATAGCCGTCACTTTGTCGCCGTGGCTCATCCACACGTCCAGCAGCACTTTGCCTTCAGCGGTCAGGGAATCTTCAATACCGCGAACCAGCGCGCTGTCGGTCTGCACTTCAACCTGTGCGTAACCGAATTCACGTTCACTGGAGCCTTCAACGTGGCCGCCGAGCTGCATCGCCATGGTCTGCATGCCATAGCACACGCCAAGCACCGGAACACCAGCTTCGAACACATATTGCGGTGCGCGCGGGCTGTTCTCTTCGGTGGTGCTTTCCGGGCCGCCGGAAAGAATGATACCGCTTGGGTTGAAGTCGCGGATCTGCGCTTCGGTGACATCCCACGCCCACAGTTCGCAGTAAACGCCCAGCTCACGCACGCGGCGCGCAACCAGTTGCGTGTACTGAGAACCGAAGTCGAGGATGAGAATACGATGTTTATGAATATTGTCCGTCATTGACGTTACTTCCGAGGCAAGTGGCAATGAATATACTCGTCGTCTTGCAGGCTGAAACCTGAACAGAGAGTATGAAAGTCAGCGCCCGGTGCAAGCACCGGGCGCGAAAATCATTAAGAACCCATGCGGTAGTTCGGGGATTCCTTGGTGATAGTCACGTCGTGAACGTGGCTTTCCTGGATACCGGCACCGCTGATGCGTACAAATTCCGCTTTGGTACGCAGGTCGTCGATGGTACCACAGCCGGTCAGACCCATACAGGAGCGCAGGCCGCCCATCTGCTGGTGAATGATCTCTTTCAGGCGGCCTTTATAGGCAACGCGGCCTTCGATACCTTCCGGCACCAGTTTGTCGGCAGCGTTATCGCTCTGGAAGTAACGGTCGGAAGAGCCTTTGGACATCGCGCCCAGAGAACCCATACCACGGTAAGATTTGTAAGAACGGCCCTGGTAGAGTTCGATTTCGCCCGGGGATTCTTCAGTACCCGCCAGCATGGAGCCAACCATTACTACGGCAGCGCCTGCGGCGATGGCTTTGGCGATGTCGCCGGAGAAACGGATACCGCCGTCAGCGATAACCGGAATACCGGTGCCTTCCAGCGCTTCAACCGCGTCGGAAACGGCAGTGATCTGCGGAACACCCACGCCAGTCACGATACGGGTAGTACAGATGGAACCAGGGCCGATACCAACTTTCACTGCGCTCACGCCCGCTTCCGCCAGGGCACGAGCACCTGCGCCAGTAGCGACGTTACCGCCGATGATTTGCAGATCCGGGTATTTAGCACGGGTTTCGCGAATGCGCTGCAATACGCCTTCGGAGTGGCCGTGAGAGGAGTCGATCAGCAGTACGTCAACGCCTGCGGCAACCAGCGCGTCAACGCGCTCTTCGTTACCAGCGCCAGCGCCGACTGCCGCGCCAACACGCAGTTGGCCCTGCGCATCTTTACAGGCGTTCGGTTTACGTTCTGCTTTCTGGAAGTCTTTAACGGTGATCATGCCGCGCAGGTGGAAGCTTTCGTCAACGACCAGCGCTTTTTCAACGCGTTTTTCGTGCATTTTAGCGAACACTACTTCGCGGGATTCCCCTTCGCGAACGGTCACCAGACGCTCTTTCGGCGTCATATACACGCTGACCGGCTGGCTCAGATCGGTGACGAAACGCACATCACGCCCGGTGATGATACCCACCAGTTCGTTGTCGCCGTTGACAACCGGGTAACCGGCAAAGCCGTTACGTTCGGTCAGTTCTTTTACTTCGCGCAGGGTGGTGGTCGGCAGAACAGTCTGTGGATCTTTAACCACGCCGGATTCATGTTTCTTAACGCGGCGAACTTCTTCCGCCTGACGCTCGATAGACATGTTTTTGTGAATAAAGCCAATGCCGCCTTCCTGTGCCAGCGCAATCGCGAGGCGCGCTTCAGTCACGGTATCCATCGCCGCAGAGAGCATAGGAATGTTCAGGCGAATGGTTTTGGTGAGTTGCGTACTTAAGTCGGCAGTATTCGGCAGAACAGTGGAATGAGCGGGAACGAGGAGGACGTCGTCAAACGTCAGTGCTTCTTTAGCAATACGTAGCATGGGCAATATCTCTGACCTGGGGGGTTAAATATTGCCGTGGCATTATACAGAGCGTAACCGATTGCATCCACACTTTTTTGATAAAAAACTTGCCATCTCCTTGTATCGGGTTACTATCGACTGAATAACTTGCTGATTTAGAATTTGATCTGGCTCACATGTCGTCGTTCCAATCCCCCTCAATTTATACTGTCAGCCGCCTGAACCAGTCGGTGCGCTTACTGCTGGAACGCGAACTCGGTCAGGTATGGATCAGTGGAGAAATCTCCAATTTTACCCAGCCCGCTTCCGGCCACTGGTACTTCACCTTAAAAGACGATACCGCTCAGGTGCGCTGCGCGATGTTCCGCAACAGTAACCGCCGCGTTACGTTTCGCCCGCAGCACGGCCAGCAGGTGCTGGTTCGCGCCAACATCACGCTGTATGAACCGCGCGGGGAATACCAGATTATCGTCGAAAGCATGCAACCGGCCGGTGAAGGCTTGTTGCAGCAGAAGTATGAGCAGCTAAAAACCAAACTCACTGCCGAAGGATTGTTCGATCAGCAATTTAAACAGCCGCTGCCCTCACCTGCACACTGCGTCGGCGTGGTCACGTCGAAAACCGGCGCGGCGCTGCATGATATTCTGCACGTACTGAAACGCCGCGATCCGTCCCTGCCGGTAATCATCTACCCGACGGCGGTGCAGGGCGAAGATGCGCCGGGGCAAATCGTGCGTGCCATTGAACTGGCGAACGCACGTCAGGAGTGTGATGTGCTGATTGTTGGTCGCGGCGGCGGCTCTCTGGAAGATCTCTGGAGCTTTAACGACGAACGCGTCGCACGCGCTATTTTCGCAAGCCGCATTCCGGTGGTCAGCGCTGTCGGCCATGAAACCGATGTCACGATTGCCGATTTTGTTGCCGATTTACGCGCGCCAACGCCTTCGGCCGCAGCGGAAATTGTCAGTCGCAACCAGCTTGAACTGTTGCGCCAGGTACAGGCAATGCAGCAGCGCTTAGAGATGTCGATGGATTACTACCTGGCAGGCCGCAACCGCCGCTTCGCCTTGTTGAACCATCGTCTGCAACAGCAGCACCCACAGTTACGGCTTGCGCGTCAACAAACGGTGCTGGAGCGTCTGCAACAGCGCATGCAAAACGCGCTGGATACACAGTTAAAACGCGCTTCTGCTCGTCAGCAGCGTGTGATGCAACGCCTGAATCAGCAAAACCCGCAGCCGCGTATTCATCGCGCGCAGAGCCGTATGCAGCAGCTGGAATATCGTCTGAGCCAGAACATTCGCGACCGTTTAAGCGCCACGCGCGAACGGTTTGGTACGGCTATTACGCATCTGGAAGCAGTCAGCCCGCTGGCGACGCTGGCCCGCGGTTACAGCGTGACCACCTCTCCGGCTGGCGAAGTTCTGAAAAAAACACGCCAGGTGAAAGTTGGCGATAAGCTCACCACTCGCCTGAATGATGGCTGGGTGGAGAGTGAAGTCAGCAACGTGACGCCCGTAAAAAAAACGCGCCAGCGTAAATCATCTTAATCTGTACGATTAACCTACAATCGGCCCCTATACTTTTTGTTGTTCTTTTTCATCAAGGAGAGCGACATGAAAACACGCCCGAATAGCTGCGTTATCCCGCCCTATATTCTTCGCCGCATTATCGACCACGGATCAGAAGCACAGCAGCGCTGTGCACAACAAACATTAACCCATGTGCAGACGTTGATGGCGCACAGCCACGGCAAGCCCAGCGCGCCACTGGTCACCTCGCCCGGCAAACGGGTACGCGATATTTATGATGCGCAGCAGAAAGAGAACCTGCCCGGTAAGCAGGTGCGCTACGAAGGCCAGCCGTCGAATGGTGATGTTGCCGTGGACGAAGCTTACGACTATCTCGGCGTTACCCACGATTTTTTCTGGCAGGTTTTACAGCGTAACTCCCTCGATAATAAGGGAATGGTGCTGAACGGCAGCGTGCATTATGGCCAGCAATATCAGAACGCCTTCTGGAATGGTCAGCAGATGGTGTTTGGCGATGGCGACGGTGAAATCTTCAATCGCTTTACCATCGCGATTGATGTGGTAGCGCATGAACTCAGTCACGGCGTCACAGAAACGGAAGCCGCGCTGATCTATTTTGAACAATCTGGCGCGCTTAATGAGTCATTATCGGATGTTTTCGGCTCGCTGGTGAAGCAGTATCACAAGCAGCAGAAGGCAGATCAGGCCGACTGGATCATCGGCGAAGGGTTGCTGGCAAAAGGGATTAATGGCAAAGGCCTGCGTTCGATGTCTCACCCCGGTACCGCCTATGACGACCCGCTGCTGGGTAAAGATCCGCAGCCTGCGCATATGAAAGATTTTGTGAAAACCCGTGAAGATAACGGCGGCGTGCATCTGAATTCCGGTATCCCCAACCGCGCGTTTTACCTTGCTGCGACGGCGATTGGCGGCTATGCCTGGGAGAAAGCCGGTTACGCCTGGTATGATACCGTCTGCGATAAGGCGCTGGTGCAAAATGCCGATTTCGCCGCCTTTGCGAAACTGACCATTCAGCACGGCGCAAAACGTTCGGACCAGCAGGTTGCAGACGCTATCGAGAAAGCCTGGAAAGAGGTTGGAGTATTGGAATGAACGAACCTGAGTTGACCGATGATGCGGTGGTCGAAGTCGCCCGCGAAGGCGGGCTGGCTTATATCCCGAAGCTGAGTGGCACGCGGAAAATCGTGATTGCTCAGCTTAACGCGGAACAGCGCCAGCGCCTGGTCAGTATCCTGCATCAGACCCTGCCGCTCGGGCAACCGCCCGGGCAGCCGGATTCGCCGGGGCGCGGCGATCAGCGCTTTTACCGTTTGCAGATAACCTGGCCCACGCAGCAAAGCGATGTGCTGTTGCTGATCCCGGAAAGTAAAGCGCCACCGTCACTGGTGGAACTGTGGCGCGATGGTGAAGCCTGCATCTGCAAGCCTTAGAGCGGGGTAAACTCGACGCGTTTTTTAGAGATCAATCCGTGGCCGTGCTGACAGAAAAAGTCCACCGCGCCGCAGGCTTTTAACACTTCCAGAGGCTGATGACACTCCGGGCAGTTAGCCTGTACTTCGATATCTTTGTCGCAGCTGTAGCAATGCGCATGCGTTCCCACCAGTTCCAGTGGGTTGTGGCAGGTTGGACATTTGAGATCCATAAAGCTCTCCTCGGTCATATGTTCACTTCATGGCGGCGGGTTTCAGACGAGTAATTTTAAGGTGAAAGAGAAATAAAGCAATTATCCATTGATTTATAAAAATTTCACCCACAAACACATTTCAATGTGTACACCCTTGTGTACATGATAAACGCAAGCGCCACCCATTTTTGTACAAAATCCACTCAGCATTCTGACTCAAAATATTCGTAGTAAACGCGGTACACAGCAATGAAGATATCGCGAATATCACAACCATCGACAAGGAAGTAAGCGCTGTTTAATGAATCCCCGCACTTCATCAAACCAACAAGGGAGCCCCTAATGATATTACAGTACTGGAGATGTTTTTAACCAATCTGCAGATCGGTAATTTAAGATGGTTCTCGTAACTTTTCAGCCCTTACTCTGGCTGGCGTAATGAACTCCTGCACACTATCGGCAGCGCAGCGATGACCCGGAAAGAAACAATGTTGACCTGCGAGTTTTGCACTCCGGGCATACATACCACCAGCGAATGCCGCTGAATTGAGTGTCAGTGGTCGCCAGCTTAAACCGGTGGCCTCTGTACAGTTTTGGAGGTTATTTGTATTTGTTTTTTATTAGCTCGCCATTTTTTTTCATTAGGTATATAGCGTCACTTACAGTGAATAAAATATCACTATCCCGACCAGTTTCAACGGAGAATACTCTATTTTTATCAATGCAATTTTCTTTTTTTTTCATATCAGAAAAGCATCTTCTGTCATATTTCCCCTCTTCCTTATACCCATCTCCAAAATCCCAGAAGACAATAGTAAAGTTCCCGGATGAGGATAGTTTCGGTATGTTATATTTATCCTTTATCATATCTTTGTTTTTAAGCCACCAGCTTATTTTTCCCTTATCTGTAACCGGGAAAGCCTTGACTAAAACAGAAGCATGGTTGCCATCCTCATGAACTGCGACGATTTCCACCGTACGCAGCGACAACCAAAGCCAATATCCCAGCAGCATGCATCCAGTCAGGAAGATCAGCACAATGGTCTGCTTCTTTTTCACTCTCATTTGCGGGCTCCTGTGATTTCAATGGTGGTTTCCATATTGGTCATAAATGGCTTAAAACCAAACTGATTGTATCTCTGGAGCACAAACCAGATACGGAAAAATCGGAACTGGCTAAATTTAAATTTTGATATATCGTCACTGTCCAGCCCAAAGTGATCCTGAACTTTGTAATGAACCACAGCCCGGAAACGATCATTATCAATCTGTAGTGATTTTATGGTGATATGCGTTGCCCAAGTATCGTGTACGGTTATTCCCATACCGTTGAAATTATCCTGAACACGGTCAAATTTAGGGAGTTTGCCATCCATGATTGCCCCTCCGAGTTCTCCCTTTTCACTTATGGGGTAACATTTATTTTCCCAATCAATTTTTGTATTAAAGACTTTTTCCAGCAGTACGCGAGTACTATTCTCCGGTGAATTATCATTCAAAATATGGTCCTTCAATGCCCTGTCCAGCAGCATATGCCGGAACGGTGCTCCGTTAGCTTTCTGCATGTGGGTGATCATCTGCTGTATTAGCGGCTTGTAAGGGCTGTACATCGCAAACGTGCGGGATAAGTCCCGGAATTCGTCAAAGAGTATAGCGGCGCATTGCTGCCGGGTAATTTTCTCCCCTTCGCCGTGTGAGCCATGAAACATCGATTGTGGTTGGTTGAACGGGGTGATTTTCGTCAACGTGTATGGGTTCACCCTGGTGGAAACATCCACCAGATGAAAATGTTCTTTGAGCTGGCTTTCGGACAAATCGCCGCACCGCATATCGCTGGCGTGGTAGTCGTCCATCCATTTTCGAGTTTTAAATATCGTGCAGGGAAAGCGGAGTACAGGCATAAAATTACGTTCCTCGTAGTGATAGTCCATGCTGCCTTAGCACCGCTAATCATAGTCAGAGCCTTGCCATGGTGTAAATATTTCCTGTTTTTTGCCGTGCGAATTCGGATTTCTGAACGGTAACCCTCAGGCTCATAGGAAAGGTTATAACGTGTGCCACCCGCTGCCAGCGCACGAATATAGCGAATATTGCGGGTATGGCTGCGCTATGGCATACCGCACCGTGACTGCGGTCGCCAGTTTTAACCAACTCGGCCGCGATGACGTCCATTATTCCCACGGCCAGCGGGCGGGGATTCTTCAGGTCGAACGCCTGCGGCCATCGTTCACAAAGGCGCTCCAGGCGGCGGCGGTTGCTCCGTTTTTTGTGCGGCGGTTTGCCCTAGGGCTGCCGTTCTGTCTGCGGGGTGGTGTGCTGCATGGTTCACATCTCCGTAAGGCGGGTGCCCCGGTTTTGTCGTGCCATTAATACGGGAAAAATCATAGATGGGTACTCATTTTTGTACCCAGCAGAAACGTAAAACCCACTGAGTACACCCATGGGTACAACTGAACTATGAGCTGTGATGCGTCGTTATGATAACCCCTGATAACAAAAAAGCCCGGCACAATTCGGGCTTCTGGATTTTTAGAAAGCAGATGATTTTCAGTGAATCGTCATTTGCTTTTCTTAATGTGTTTAATCAGGCGCTTACGCTTACGCAGCTGGTTTGGCGTCAGGGTGTTGCGCTTATCCGCAAACGGGTTCTCCCCTTCCTTAAACTGAATACGGATCGGCGTACCCATTACATCCAGCGATTTGCGGAAATAGTTCATTAGATAGCGTTTGTAGGAATCCGGCAGGTCTTTCACCTGGTTGCCGTGGATCACCACAATCGGCGGGTTATAACCACCGGCGTGGGCATATTTCAGCTTCACGCGGCGACCACGCACCAGCGGTGGCTGATGATCTTCCGCCGCCATATTCATAATACGGGTCAACAGTGCGGTGCTGACGCGGCGGGTAGAGCTGTCATAGGCTTCGCGTACGGATTCGAACAGGTTGCCAACGCCGCTGCCGTGCAGCGCAGAGATAAAATGCACGCGGGCAAAGTCGATAAAGCCGAGGCGGTAATCCAGTGTCTCTTTCACCTGCTCTTTCACTTCCTGGCTCAGGCCGTCCCACTTGTTGACGACAATCACCAGCGAGCGACCACTGTTGAGGATAAAGCCCAGCAGCGACAGATCCTGGTCGGAAATACCTTCGCGGGCATCAATCACCAGCAATACGACGTTGGCGTCTTCAATCGCTTGCAGAGTTTTGATAACGGAGAATTTCTCCACCACATCAGTGATTTTGCCGCGCTTACGCACACCGGCAGTGTCGATAAGTACGTACTCACGTTCATCGCGCTGCATCGGAATGTAGATACTGTCGCGCGTGGTGCCCGGCATGTCGTAAACTACCACACGGTCTTCGCCGAGGATGCGGTTAGTGAGTGTGGACTTACCGACGTTCGGACGACCAACAATTGCCAGCTTGATCGGCAGATCCTGCGGGTTAAATTCCTCTTCCGGCTCTTCTTCTTCGCCATTTTCACTGGCTTCGAACTGCGCCCAGTATTCGGCGTCTTCGTCCACCTCTTCCGGCGGATTCAGTTCGTCCATCCACGGCATCAGCACATGTTCCAGCAGGCTGGTGACACCACGCCCGTGAGAAGCAGCGATAGCATAAATTTCACCCAGACCCAGCGAGTAGAAATCCGCCGTTGCCTGATCCGGATCCAGACCGTCCGTTTTGTTAGCAACAAGGAAAGTCGGTTTTTCGCGTGAACGCAGGTGCTTAGCAATAGCCGTATCCGCTGGCATCAGACCCGCGCGGGCATCAACCATAAACAGCACCACATCGGCTTCTTCAATCGCCAGCAGCGACTGTTCCGCCATGCGCGTTTCCACGCCATCTTCAGTGCCATCAATACCGCCGGTATCGATACAGATAAATTCGCGGCCTTCTACTTCAGCACGACCGTACTTACGGTCACGAGTCAGACCCGGGAAATCGGCCACCAGCGCATCACGGGTGCGTGTTAAGCGGTTAAATAGCGTGGATTTCCCAACGTTAGGGCGCCCGACAAGCGCGACCACAGGTACCATGTTTAAAGCCTCATTACAGAAAATTCATTAGCAAAACGGCGCAATTTACGCGGCGTTTTAAAAACAGGAAAACGGCTCCTGCAACAGGAGCCGTCTTCAGGAACGACAATCCCTGCGCAGTTAGCGCGAGAGTGCGTACAGCGTGCCGTCTTTCGCCTGGATCAGCAGCTTGCCGCCAGCAACGACCGGATCGGTAAGGAAACCAGAGCTGTCGACTTTCTGCTGCGCAACGAAACGCCCGTCTTCAACGTTGATCCAGTGAACATAACCTTCGCTATCGCCTGTCACGATATAACCATTATACAACGCCGGAGCGGTAAGGTTACGGTGCAGCAGATCGCTTTGCGTCCACAGGGTCACACCACCATCGGTGGTCAGCGCCAGAACGCGGTCATTCTGATCGATGAGATAGATGCGATTACCGTCAACAACGAAGTCGCTCACCGAGCCCAGCTCACGTTTCCACATGATCTGTCCACTGCGCAGATCCAGTGCAGTCAGGTTGCCGTTGTAAGCCAGTGCGTAAACAATGTTATCAACCACAACCGGTGTGGTATCTACATCGCTCAGGCGATCGATTTCGGTCGGGCCGTTCGCCTGGGAGATACGCTGCTGCCAAATCATCTGGCCCTGCTGCATCAGTACCGCGCTCACACGGCCGTTATCACCGCCGACAATCGCAGCGCCAAAAGCGGTGGTCGGTGCAGATTCACCGCGCAGAGAGAGCGCAGGCATATCCAGGTTGACCGTCCATTTCACCGCACCGTCGCTTTCATTCAGCGCCTGCAACTGGCCATTACTGGTATGAATCAGTATCAGGCCATCGCTCACCACCGGGCGGGAAAGTGCTTCACCAGCAACTTTCGCCTGCCAGGCCTGCGTACCATCACTGGTATTCAGGGCATAAACCTGTGCTTTCTCAGTACCTACGTACACATGGCCGCCAGAAACGGTGACGCCGCCGGAAAGCAGCGCAGCACGCGTGGAGAACCAGCCGTCTTTCTCAGCCAGATTGACCGACCAGATTTCATGGCCGTCTTCAATGCTGACCGCTTTCACCACACCGTGGCGATCGGCGGCATACACTACGCCGTCAGCAAATGCCGGGTGCAGGTTAGAATAGAAATCGCCGATACCGTTGCCAACGGAAGTATGCCACGCGGTTGTCGGAGTGAACTGATTTTCAACCACCGGCAGCGGGGACATTTTGACAACATCTTCTTCGCTATTGAACAGGGAACAGCCGCTCAATAACGTCACGGAAAGCAGCCCTGGCAGAAGTAATTTACGCAATTGCATCGGGTCCCTCTTAGATGGACAAATTATTAATTTTCATCTGCATCATTTCGCTAAGCGCAGGAGAGGCATTGTTTTTAATGCCATTTTCCCATGCGGTGCGCGCGCCTTGTTTATCGCCTTTGCTCAGCAACGCTTCACCACGCAGATCGGCAACAATTGCCGACCAGCTTTCGCCTTTAACGGCATCCAGCGTTTTGAGCGCAGCGTCTTGCTGCTTCTGCTGCACCTGAACACGCGCCAGACGGACGTTGATCATCGATTGCAGATTTTCATCACTGGTCGCGGCAAGCCCCTGTTGCAATTGCGAGGCTGCTTTATCCAGTTCATTTTTTTCTACATATTGCTGTGCCAGTTCCAGTGAAGCCAGCGCGCCATAAGTGTTTTTGTTGTCAGCGGCGAATTTCTCCGCTGCGGTAAACGACTCTGGCTTATCAGCCTGAAGCGCGGAAATCGCGTTTTCATAGGCCTGCGATGAAGCTCTCGCCGTATCTGCCTGATGGCCGTTCCAGTAACGCCAGCCCATCAGCGCACCAATACCCAAAACAACCCCAACCGCCAGCGCTTTACCATTCTCAGCAAAGAAGCGCTTGATAGCGTCAACCTGGTCGTTTTCGTTCTCGTAAATTTCCACGCAGTCCTTCTCCTTAACGATAATTCACCGGCGTGATTAGCCCAGTAGTGCGCGCAAATGCGCTGCAACGCTATCCTGCGTTAGCGTACTCTGTTCACCAGAGCGTAAATCCTTCACCACCACATTACCGTCGGCGATTTCAGACTCGCCGAGCACCAGTGCGACGCGGGCGCCCCACTTATCTGCACGGGCGAATTGCTTTTTGAAATTGCCGCCGCCGTGGTTCATCATCAGCCTCACGCCAGGCAACGCATCGCGTACCTGTTCGCCCAACTGCATTGCAGCGGACTGCGTATTGGCGCCAGACGCCACCAGGTATATATCGACAACGGATTCTGCTTTAAATTCCGGATTAACTGCCTGAACCAACAAAACAAGTCGTTCAAGGCCCATAGCAAAGCCAACCGCCGGGGTCGCGCGACCGCCAAGTTGCTCAACCAGACCGTCATAACGGCCGCCTGCGCAGACGGTTCCCTGCGCGCCAAGGCTGGTTGTTACCCATTCGAAAACGGTGCGGTTATAGTAGTCAAGACCGCGCACCAGACGCTGGTTAACGGTATACGCGATACCGGCGTCATCAAGGAAGGCGCACAGCCCGGCGAAATGTTCGCGGGATTCGTCGTCGAGGTAATCACCCAGTTTCGGCGCGTCGTTCAACAGCGTCTGGATGTCCTGATTTTTAGTATCCAGCACGCGCAGCGGGTTGGTATACATGCGGCGCAGGCAATCTTCGTCCAGCTTATCTTTATGCTGTTCAAGGAATGCGACCAGCGCATCACGGTAAGTTGCGCGCGCTTCCAGCGAACCAATAGAGTTGAGTTCAAGGGCAACGTGAGACGCAATGCCCAGCTCACGCCACCAGCGAGCGGTAAGCATAATCAGTTCCGCATCGATATCCGGCCCTTGCAGACCAAACACTTCGACACCCAACTGATGGAACTGGCGATAGCGCCCTTTCTGCGGACGCTCGTAGCGGAACATCGGCCCTACGTACCACAAGCGCTGTTCCTGATTGTACAGAAGACCATGCTCGATGCCGGCGCGTACACAGCCCGCCGTACCTTCAGGACGCAGCGTCAGGCTATCGCCGTTGCGATCGTCAAAGGTATACATCTCTTTTTCAACCACGTCGGTCACTTCGCCGATCGCGCGTTTGAATAACGGGGTCTGCTCTACAATCGGCAAACGGATTTCACTGTAACCGTAGCTGCCGAGCACGTTTTTCAGGGTGCTTTCAATGCGCTGCCAGATGGCGGTTTCGCCAGGCAGATAATCGTTCATGCCGCGAATGGCTTGAATATTCTTTGCCACGTTTATTCTCTTTATGAATACAAAAAATGAACCCTCAGGGCAGCGACGAGTCAGGGCCGTGCCGGGCGGGTTCATCATACACGGGAAGCCAGCCGCTTCCCAGCTACGTTATTTTTCTACCTGTTGCACGTCGATACGGCGCGCTTCATCCAGAATCGACGCTTTTGCGCGAATACGGGCCTCTAGCTGGGCGATCATATCTGCGTTATCAAGACGATCTTTACGTACGCCGTCTTCATACAGGCCACTTTTCTTATTACCGCCCGTCACGCCGAGCGTGGAGACCAGCGCTTCGCCAGGGCCGTTCACCACGCAGCCAATAATAGAGACATCCATCGGCGTAATGATATCTTCCAGCCGTTGCTCCAGCGCGTTAACCGTACCAATCACGTCGAATTCCTGGCGGGAGCAGGTCGGGCAGGCGATAAAGTTGATCCCGCGGGAACGAATACGCAGTGATTTCAGAATATCAAAACCGACTTTGATCTCTTCCACCGGATCGGCGGCCAGCGAAATGCGCAGCGTATCGCCAATGCCTTCAGAGAGCAGTAAACCAAGGCCGATAGCGGATTTCACCGCACCAGCGCGGGCACCGCCGGCTTCGGTGATCCCGAGATGCAGCGGCTGATCGATCTGCCTGGCCAGCAGACGATAGGATTCAACGGCGAGGAACACGTCAGAGGCTTTCACGCTGACTTTGAATTGATCGAAGTTAAGACGATCGAGGTGATCCACATGGCGCATTGCCGATTCAAGCAGCGCCTGCGGCGTCGGTTCACCGTACTTTTCCTGCAGATCTTTTTCCAGCGAACCGGCGTTAACACCGATGCGAATTGGAATATTTTTATCGCGGGCACAGTCAACTACCGTGCGGATACGCTCTTCGTTACCGATGTTGCCGGGGTTGATGCGCAGACAGTCAACGCCGTATTCGGCCACTTTCAGCGCGATGCGGTAGTCAAAATGGATGTCCGCCACCAGCGGCACACTCACTTGCTGTTTGATAAATTTGAAAGCTTCTGCCGCATCCATCGTGGGAACGGAGACACGGACAATATCCGCGCCGACGCGCTCCAGCGCCTTGATTTGATTGACCGTCGCTTCAACATCCGTGGTGCGCGTGTTGGTCATTGATTGCACAGCAATGGGAGCCCCATCGCCGATCGGCACGTTCCCAACGTAAATCCGTTTCGATTTCCGACGTTGAATCGGGGCCTGGTTATGCATGAAAAATCTCCCGCGTTGCCCGTCTGTTACTGTGTTACTGATTGTTCGGCATTGAGGGTCAGACGCGCAACCTGGTTAGTTCTGATAAAACGGCTCAGATCGACAGGTTTTCCCTGATACTGAATCTGTACCGCTGACGGTGCGCCAATTTTCAATTTATACGGCGCCTTACCGTTCAGATTCAGCGTGGCATCTTTACGTTGCAGACCGCTAAACAGTTTTTTACCGGTTGCATCGCTCACTTCGAGCCAGCAGTCAGCTTTGAAGCTCATCACCAGTGCATTGGTATCGGCGACAGCGCCAGCGCCAGCGACACCAGCCTGATCGGTAGGTAGTTGCCCACTGTTTGCGGTTGCCGCAGGCTGCTGAGTGGATCCAACATTCGCCTGAGACGGAGAGACCACCGGGTTCTGGTTAGCGGTATTCACCGGTGCTTGCTGCGCGGTAGTAGGCGCCTGCGTGGTGGTTGCCGGGGCTTCAATCGGTGTTGAGGAGTTATCATCCGTCGCGACGGCAGTGGCAGGATCGTTGTTCAGCGGTACGCTTTGCGCGTTATTGCTGCTATTACTACTGCTGCTGGCATTAAGTTCCGCTGAGGATTGATCGGCCATCGTGCTGATCTCCTCCTGCTGCGCTTTATGATTCTGCCACCACCAGGCGCCCGTCAACCCTATCACCACAAACAGCACCAGCCAGGTAAAACTCATCAACCAGCCATCGCGTTTTTTGCGCGGTTTGCCTAAAGCAAAGGTCTGCATCGGAGCAACTTTCGCCGCTCTGATCGGTGCTTGCTTCTCGATCATCGGCAGTAATTCTTCTTCAGGGATGTGCACCAGACGGGCATATGAGCGGATATAACCACGCACAAATGTCGATGCCAGATCGGCAGGCGATCGATCCTCTTCGATATCGCGTACCGTGGAAACCTTCAGACACAAGCGTTCTGCAACCGTCTGTTGGCTGAGTCCAAGTTGTTCACGGGCGCTGCGCAGACGAACGCCGGTGGTCTGTACTTCGTTTTGGTCTTGAGTGGCTTCAGTATTCATTCGCTACAACTACTGGTACGTGAAAAGTAAACATTCAGGCGCGTGTGGCCACAATGCCCACACGCGCCGCGAAATAACCGGGTCAGTTAAACGTAGACCCACAGTATAAGACTGTCAGGCTCATCATAACAGAACAGCTTTAGGCACTTTTTGCTAAGCCTTTGTTCCATCACTACATACTGCCTTAAAGTCAGGAGAAACGCACCGTAATTATTATGACACTGCATACGTACAGGCCAAATATTCGACATTTGTATAAAATGCAGCACATTCTTCGCGCTGCATAGCAGCCTTACAGCGCCTTCACGGCAATCGTTTCACCCTGCATACGCTTACGCATTGTACGCTTGGTGCGGTCGATCACATCGCCCGCCAACTGACCACAAGCGGCGTCGATATCATCGCCGCGCGTTTTACGCACGATAGTGGTGAAGCCATAGCTCATCAGCACTTTGCAGAAACGATCGATACGGCTATTAGAGCTACGACCATACGGCGCGCCCGGGAACGGGTTCCACGGAATCAGGTTGATTTTGCACGGCGTATCTTTTAATAGCTCAGCCAGTTCATGCGCATGCTCCGTGCCATCGTTTACATGGTCCAGCATCACGTATTCAATGGTCACGCGCCCCTGGTTGGCGTTGGATTTTCCAATGTAGCGACGAACTGCACCGAGGAAGGTTTCGATATTGTACTTTTTGTTGATCGGTACAATTTCATCACGGATTTCATCGTTTGGCGCGTGCAGAGAGATGGCCAGCGCAACGTCAATCATATCGCCCAGCTTATCCAGCGCCGGAACTACGCCTGAAGTCGAGAGCGTAACGCGACGTTTAGAAAGACCAAAACCGAAATCATCCAGCATAATCTCCATTGCTGGCACCACATTCGTCAGGTTGAGCAGCGGCTCACCCATGCCCATCATCACCACATTGGTGATCGGGCGGCTGCCGGTGACTTTCGCTGCGCCGATAATTTTCGCCGCACGCCACACCTGGCCAATGATTTCAGAAACGCGCAGGTTGCGGTTAAAACCCTGTTGCGCGGTAGAGCAGAATTTACACTCCAGCGCACATCCCACCTGTGAAGAGACACAGAGTGTTGCACGGTCTTCTTCCGGGATATAAACGGTTTCAACGCGCTGATCGCCAACAGCAATCGCCCATTTGATGGTGCCATCGGAAGAACGTTGTTCTTCCACGACTTCCGGGGCGCGAATTTCAGCCACTTCTTTTAATTTGTTACGCAGAACTTTGTTGATGTCGGTCATCTCATCAAAGTCGTCGCTGCAATAGTGATACATCCACTTCATCACCTGGTCGGCGCGAAAGGGCTTTTCACCTAAGTTTTTGAAAAATTCACGCATCTGCTGACGGTTTAAATCCAGCAGGTTAATTTTTGCGTCTTTGTTTGGAACCGTGAGAACGTCGTTCTCAGGCATGGCAATTTGTTCAGACATATTTTATTCCGGCCTCGTTATTACACGTTATGGCCCGTGGAGGGTTGAAAAGAAACGCCCCAGGCAAGCGTCTGCTCATCCTGGGGCGCAGTATTGTACAAATTCTGACGCACAGATACCACGTTTGCACGCGGCATTTGCCAAAGAAAAGTGTAAAACTCGTTACACGATTAGCGCGTACGCGGGCAAACTTCGCCTTCAGCAAAGAAGAAAGCGATTTCGCGGGCCGCAGATTCTACGGAATCGGAACCGTGTGTACCGTTTTCGGTGAAGCTGTCTGCGTAGTCAGCACGCAAAGTACCAGCCAGTGCGTTCGCCGGGTTGGTTGCACCCAGCAGATCACGGTGACGCTGCACGGCATTTTCACCTTCCAGCACAGAAACTACGATCGGACCAGAGGTCATGAACTCAACCAGACCGTCAAAGAACGGGCGGCCTTCATGCTCGGCGTAAAAACCGCGAGCCTGCTCAACGGTCAGGTGCAGCATTTTGGTGCCAACGATTTTGAAACCAGCCGCTTCGAAGCGAGAGAAGATGCTGCCAATAACGTTTTTTGCCACCGCGTTCGGTTTAATGATGGAAAAAGTACGTTCAATAGCCATGTTTACCTCTGTAAATTGTTCTGTTGCCCTGAATAGGTGTGGCGCGGATTATAAAGAGCAACGCAGGCGTTGCCTATGGATGAAGGTAACATTTTTTTAAAATGAGACTAGTTTTAGCAACACTATTCACCAAACTCGCCATTTGCGCAGTTATTGCACAGTAAACTGCACTGTCGCAACCTGTCCCGTATCATCCATAACCAATAACTGATATTCACCAGCTTTATCAAGCCGCAGATTCAATAAACTCGTATGCATCGTTAACGGCTCGCCATTTAAAAACCACCAGCGCTCCCCTTCTCCGCCACTGCTTTGCAACGGCAGCAGCGCAAATGCTTGTCCCGGAACACGCTTGATCACGGCACCTTCCCGCACGCCGCTTAGTAACAGCGGTGGCGGTGCGTTGTCATCGCGCGGTGGACAACGGGGATCGGTGGCAGGCAAGCGCGCAACGCGACGTTCACTGGCGGGCAACCAGGGTTCCAGCGGTCGCGGCCAGACAATCCAGGTTTTCTGCTGGGCATACGGGCAATCCGCCGCCACTCTGCGTCCTGCACTGTTTAACCACAGCGGAAAGCGAATGCCGTGCCCCCCTTCCTGCTCCGGCATCAGCAGCGTTGGCGGCTGACTGCCATCCAGCAACCACGTTGCCAGACGGCGGCGACAATTACTGTCTCCCTCTGGCAGGCTCTGCCCCCCAGGCCAGCAGATGATGCCGCTGCTTACGGAAGCGGGACGCGGATCGCGCGGCAGGCGGGATTGTTCTATTGCCGAGCGCGGTTGCAGCAGGTTGTTAACCTGATTCAACAGCGGCACTGCGCTGGCGAAACCAAACTGACCGGCAACAGGTGTACCGTCCGGCCGCCCGGTCCAGATGCCGATCACATAGCGGGCATTAATACCTATCGCCCATGCATCGCGGTAGCCATAGCTGGTACCTGTTTTCCATGCCAGCGGCACCACCTGCGGCAACGCTTCATCCGTTACCGGCTGCGCTTCGCCAGCCAGAATACGGCGGATGATCCACGCTGCGCCCGGCGACATCAACCGGCGTTCTTCCAGCGGAGCATCGGGCGTCATACGTAATCTTCCCGCATTGCCGTGGCGGGCAAAGGCGCTGTAGGCAGCAGCGATGTCCTCCAACCGAGCCCCTGCGCCACCGAGGATCAACGCCAGATTGGGTTCCGCACCGGCAGGCAGCATCAACGGCAGACCGGCATTACGCAGGTTAGCGGCAAAGGTTTTCGGACCATAGGCTTCCAGCACTTGCACCGCAGGCAGATTCAGCGATCTTACCAGCGCTTCGTTCATACTCACCGGGCCATGAAAACCGCTGTCGAAGTTACCAGGGCGATAATCTCCCACCTGGCGCGGAACATCCTGCAATAACGAGGCCGGATGAATCAGACCTTCATCAAGCGCCAGGCCATAAATAAAGGGTTTTAATACCGACCCCGGCGAACGGACAGCGCTGACCATATCGACATGGCTAAAACGGCTGTCATCATTAATATCCACCGATCCGACCCAGCCACGCACCTTCATGTTGGTGTGATCAACAACGATTATCGCCAGCGAACTGCGCAGCGGTAAACGCGACTTTACGCCCAGTGCCATCTCTTCCAGTTGCCTTTGCAGGCTGGCATCAAGCGTGGTAGTTACCTTCAACGCTTTACTGGATGCCAGCATGCGCCGGGCAAATAACGGTGCCAGTTGCGGCATCTGCCGCGGAGCCAACCACACAGGTTCTTCGCGTGACTCTTTCACCTGCGAGGCAGGCCACACTTTTTGCGCCACCATGCGATCCAGTACTTTGTCACGCGCCGCCTGTGCGCGTTGCGGCCAGCGATCCGGCCGTAAACGGCTGGGTGCCTGCGGCAAAACGGCCAACAGCGCCGCTTCGGAATAGCTGAGTTTCGCCGGTGATTTACCCAGATAAGTCCAGCTAGCCGCACCAACCCCCTGTAACGTGCCGCCAAACGGCGCGCGATTAAGATACAGAGTGAGGATCTCGCGTTTGGAAAGGTGCCACTCCAGTTGCATCGCACGCCATAGCTGGCGGATTTTGCCGCCAAAGGTACGCGGGTGCGGATCCAGCAACCTTGCGACCTGCATGGTCAGCGTGCTGCCGCCAGATACCACGCGCCCGGCACGCAAATCCTGCCAGGCGGCCCGCAAAACGGAAAACGGATTAACGCCGGGATGCGCCCAGAACCAGCGATCTTCATACTGAATGAGCGCCTGTAAATAGTGCGGCGAAACATCTTCGATGGTCACCGGATAGCGCCAGATGCCTTCCGCGTCGGCAAAACGCCATAACGGCGTCCCCTCTTGCGCGACCACCACCCGTGCCGGAGCGACTTCATTCAGCGGCAACGGCCAGATTCTGTCCGCAGCAATAACGCCGAGAATCAGCAGCAACAGCCCTCCCGCCAGCCAGCGCCAGCGGGTATGTAACAGAGGCTTTTTCACGTTACGGGACAATAATCATCGGGCTGCGGGTCGTGCCGGTTGCCCGCCACTGCGGAACGTACATTGATTCCACTTGTGGCGCTGGCACCTGATACGTTCCCGGCGTTACCGCCCGCGCCAGATAGACCAGCGTCACCGGTTGGCCTTCGCTCACCGACACGGCAGCCACGAAGCGATCGTCGCGGAACTCCATATGCTGAATGTCAGCTTGCTGCATCCGGTTAAGCAGTTCCTGTACTTCGCTACCGCTATCCTGGAGGCTGGCGCTGCTGCTCGCTAAGTTCTGGTTTTCCAGCTCCAGACCGGCAGGCAATAAATCCACCACCAGCGCATCAGGGACATTCTGGCTGGCGCTCACCTCCAGCCAGACCAGTACCAGCTCGCCGCTTTTCAGTGATGAGAGCGATTTACTCCGTCCGTCGGTGCCCAGCACCGTGCGTTCAATGTGCAGCACGTTGTCAGAAGGCGCAGGCGCCTGCATCGGGTACCCGCTACTGTCCAGACGCAGCCATAACGGTGAGCTACCGCTGTTGGTCACCTGCAATGCCGCCAGTTGATCGGCATCGAGGTTGCGGGTTTGCGATTTATCACCACTGAGCGCCGCCGTCTCCAGCGAAGTTTGCGCCTGCCACGCCCCGGAGGCATTTTGCAGATTACGTCCGGCCATGAATAAGGCATTGCTTTCCTGCGTGGATAACCAACGCTTCCCGTAAGCCTGTTCCGAGAGCGTCGTCAGCAGTCGCGTCTTCTCCTGTTCCAGCAACGTATTCTCTTCCAGCAATGCCAGCATCAGCGCGTTATCGCGCAGCTCGCTGCCATAATCCGCCAGCCAGCGATTATCTTTCGCACGCGGAGTTTTCAATGCCTGCGCCAGCGCCTGTTCGCTACGCTGCGCATCGCCCATCAGTTTTAACGCCACGCCCAACTGCATCAGCGGTAACCCTGCTTTGGCCTGGTCGTGACGCTGCCAGATTTCACGCAGCGCACCCAGCGGCGCTTTTTGCTGACGCGCCAGTACCAGCCCGGCATAGCTTTGCACTGCAAATTTTGTTGCTGGAAGATCGTCGCTATAGCGCACCGCCATCGTTGCAGGGTCCTGCAAATAACGCAGCAAGCGGTTGTTCGCGTTGTTCAGCGCCTCCGCCGGAACGCTGTATCCTTGCGCCGAGGCGCTAACCAGAAAATCGGTGACATACGCCGTCAGCCAGTACTCTTCCGGCCCGCTCTTATCCCACAGCGAGAAGCCACCATCGTCGCGCTGCATCTGCAGCAATCTGGAGATACCGATATCCACCGCTGCGCGACGCTGCTCGTCGCCGTTGCCCTTAATACCGAGCGCTTTAAGCTGCGCGGCATTGGTATAAAGCGAGGGGAATAGCCCACTGGTGGTTTGTTCAAGGCAACCATACGGCCAGGCTTTTAGCTCTTGAATATAGCGCGCGATATTCAGTGGCGGTTTGCCGCTCAACAGCAGTCGCCCCTGAAGCGTCGTTGGTGAAATGCCTGCCAGATGTTGTTCCGGCGCATGCCAGCTCTCGCCAGGTTTGAGCATCGCGCCGCTGTTGACCGTTTGTGCAGCAAATGGCGGACGCACACCGATTTTCCACTGCTTCTGTAACGGGGCAAAGGTTTCGCCCGGTAGCGTCAGCCCGCTGATTTGCGCGTTAATTTCGCCGTCGCCAAACCCGTCCAGAGCCCTCACCGGAATGAATAGCGTGGTGCGCTCACCCGCCGGCAATGTGAGCGGCTCCGGGGATTGACTTTCCAGCGCCAGTAATCCCCCGGCACTGAGGGCAACATTGAGCGTTTGCGGCCGATCAGTCAGGTTGGTGATATCCAGCGTCAGGCGCGAGGTGTCACCGCTGCCGAGGAAGCGCGGCGTGTTCAGTTCAGCTATCACTGGCGCGGCCACCACCACTTTGCTTTCGCTGCTGCCAAAATCCTCTGCCGTCCACGCCTGCGCCATTACCCGCAACTCACCGTTGAAATCGCCAATCGGTAACGTCACCGTACCTTCGCCGTTTTCATCCAGATGTACCGGCTGTGCCTGCTGGGCAATGATAGTGACGTGATTGACCGGCGGTTTTCCACCGCGATTCATTTCGTCGCCATCGCCGCCGAAGCGCAGCGCGGCAAGACGCCCTTGCCCTTCAATCACCTGGCCGTAAATATCATAGATATCCGCGCCGTAGCGTTTCTGCCCGAAAAAGGCCTGCCACGGATCCGGCGTTACATAGTCGGTAATATTCAGCACGCCGCTATCTACGGCGGAAAGCAGCACATTCACCTGTTTCGGGGTTGTGCCGTTTTTCACCGTCGCCTTCACTTTGACGGTCAGCGGCTGGTTGGGACGCATTTTTGGTGGCGCATCCAGCGCAATGTCGAGTCGGCGGTTTTCATCGCCCATCGGTAAGTGCAGCAAACCGACCGCGCGTTTTGGCGTGGCGGATTTCGATTTATCGCCAGGACGGATCACCAGCGTGCTGAGGTAGAGATCGTGACGCTGCCATTTTTGATCGAGCGGAATACTTAGATCGAGGCCGTCGACCGGCACATCAATCTCTTTCCACCACAGCGGACCTTCGCTAGATTCGATCATCGCGTAACCTTTACCTGCGGCTGGCGCGGCGATGTGCAATTTCACGGTGTCGCCCGGTTTATAACCTGGTTTATCCAGCTTCATAGTGACGCGGTCAGGCCGCGAGGCCCCCGCACCGTCGCTATTGTCCTGCCAGCTATAACCGGCCCAGAAACGTACGCTGCTGACGGTGTCGTTTGGCCCTTTCACTTCCAGGCGGTAAGAACCCCAGTCCACCGGGAAACTCACCTTGCCGGTTTCATCTGCCGCAAGGTTAAGGCTCTGCTCAACTTCCACCAGATCTTTCTGGTTAAACTGCGACTGCCAGCCTTCGCTTTCCGACCAGTTCCAGAAATAGTCGCGCCGTTCGCGGATCAGGCGCACCTGCAAATCATTAACCGCCTTTTTCGTCCCGGCAGCATCAGCATAGACAATATCGAACGCCGCGTTGCTTCCTTCATCGACAATCGGCTGATTGACAGTAGTGTCGGTGCGGTAATCATAAACGGCTTTAGCGGCAAATTGCGGACGGATCCCCGGCAGCGATGACGCAGGCCAGATGGCCTGTTCCGCGCGGCGCGTAACCGGGCGTCCGCCCGATTCCAGCAGGCTGGCTTGCAAAATCACCTGTAACGGCGAGTGCGTCTCTTGCCACTGGCTGGGCGCACTGACCACGCCCTGACCTTCGTTATCCAGCGTCAGATGTACTTCATCCAGGCTGTGACTAAGGTTCTCTTCCGCAATATCACCGAACTGGAAACCAGGCAGCGCGGCTACCGCTTCGCGCAGAGGACGCAGGAACAGTTGCCCCTGCAATGTATTGCCGCTGGCGGGTGCGCCATAGAGGTAGTGACCATTAACGTTGAACACCACATCTGCGGCCGGATCTACCGGCATCGGCTGCGGCGTAATGTTCAGCGCCATGCGCTCCGGCATAAAATCTTCAACGTGGAAACCCCACTCGCGCGGCAGGTTATCGCCGGTGTTGGCGCGGATATGCCACATTCCCGTTTGCGCGCTAGTATCCAGCGAATAAGTAAAATGATACAGGCCATTTTGCGGCTGGCTGACCACTGTGCGTACCACCTGGCCGTCCGGTTTGATCACTTCGAGTTTGACCGGCTGCTCCGCCAGAGGTTTACCGTCGCTGTCGCGTAGCAGGCCATTTAGGATCACCGTTTCACCTGGGCGATAAAGATCGCGCGGGCCAAACATAAAGAACTGTTTACTGTAGCCCGGCTCGCCCGCAATGGCGAACTCAGCCAGATCCAGCGCCGGTAATTTCAGATCCAGCAGCGTGGTTTCACCCTCTTTGCGCGCCAGCACCAGCGCGGCTTCTTTATCGGTGTTCAGGGTAGCGTGCCCATCAGCATCGCTGGTCGCCTGCGCCAGGGTTTGTCCCTTCTCATTCAACAGTGAGACGTCAATGCCGGAGAGCGCGGCGCCGTTTTCCAGCCCTTGGGTGAAAATATCCAGCCGGTTATGGTAACGGTGCGCAGAGAGGCCGATATTACTGAGGGTAAACAGCGTGGCGGCATTGCTGTAGTTGTAATGCCCGGCCTGATTCATCACTGCGACATAGACGCCGGTCTGCTGCAACGGCTGGATACCGCTTAACGGCAACAGCAGTTTTTCCCGAATGTTGCGCGCCGGATTGAGGTCAAAACGGCCGGTGTACACCAGATCGGCCATTTTTAATAAGGTGTCCGACTCCCAGTTCGAAAGCGAGCTGCGATACTCCCACTGGATGATAAACGCCGCCAGCGACTCCGGCTTCACGCGATAAAAGTTAACATCAACATTATTGACGTTTAGCGCCATGACGGGCAGCCCCTCAACGACTTTACCCGGTAGCAGCGAACCCCGGCTGGCAAAACCGACGCTTGGCTGAACATCGCGCGTGGCGATGGTCTTCTCATAATTGATGCCGAAGGTGGCTTTATTCAGCGCCACCAGCCCACGATCGACCGATACCAGCAGTTCGCGATTCGGCTCCAGGTGCCGCAGACGCAGCTCTTTCAGATTGGGCGCCAGCTCCCATGCGCCATCCACCTTGCCGCTCTTTTTATCCACCAGATGCACGGTAGAGGCAAAATTCTGCGCAGGATCGAGCGGAACCGAGAAAGTAAGCACCAGCGTGGCGGCGCCGTCCAGTTGTACTTCAGACGCATCCAGCAGCGCCAGCGGCTTGCCTTCACTGCGGGCAGCAAGCTGAGCCAGCTTCTCTTTGTCCGGCGCGGCAGGGGATGTTTTTTGCTCCGCGCTGGCAGCAGAGGCGGCAGGTGTGCTGGCCGCTTTCGGTTTATCGTTGTTATCGCAGCCAGCAAGCGTAAGGGTGGTCAGCAGCGCTGCAGTCAGCGCCGCAATACGTAGCGGTTTCATTCGTTATCCCTGGTTCATTAACCTAGTGAAAGAGGCCCTTCTAGTATTATGCGCAGCAGCATGAATTACAAAATCTCTGATGAATTCTGGAAAGCGCCTCGCAAAGGCGGCTACCTCATCACGTTGGCACTGTTACAGGGAGCACAGGTCGTAACGTAACATGTTACGTTACGAAAAAGCGCTCCGGGCGTTTACCCTGAACCGCACGGTGCCGACTGTGCCGACTATGCAACATGCCAAAGCGATTCTCGATGAGATGAGTGAGGCGCACCGTGACTACTGGCCTGCGCTGCAAAAAGCGTGGAAAAATGGTAAAGCGGTATAAAAATACCGAGTTGGCTCGCGGGTTTAGCGAAGGTGGCTTGTCTGGTGATGAAAAAACGTTAACAATTCAGAGTAATTATTGATGACACGGAGAGCCCCATGTCCACTTCATTTTTCGTCGCGGCCGACTGGCTGATAGAGCATAGTGATGATCCTGAAATCCAGTTGATCGATGCCCGCATGGCACCAGTGGGTCAGGAACATCGCGATATGCGCGCGGAGTACCGTGACGGGCATCTTCCCGGCGCGGTTTTTTTTGATATCGAAGCCCTTTCCGACCACAGCACGTCCTTACCACACATGCTGACGCGGCCGGAAGCGTTCGCCGTAGCGATGCGTGAGCTGGGAATCAGCCAGGATAAACACCTGGTGGTGTACGACGAAGGCACACTGTTCTCCGCGCCCCGCGCATGGTGGATGCTGCGCAATTACGGCGTGGAGAATGTCTCGATTCTCGCGGGCGGTCTGGCCGGCTGGCAGCGCGACGCTCTGCCGTTGCAGAAAGGCGAGGTGCCGCTGCCGGAATCCGACTTTAACGCCAACTTCGATCCGTCCGTGGTGAAAAAGCTGACCGATGTGTTGCTGGCAAGCCACGAAGGCACCGCGCAGATTGTCGATGCGCGCCCTGCCCCGCGTTTTTCCGGCGAAGTCGATGAGCCGCGTCCGGGCCTGAAGCGCGGGCATATTCCCGGCGCACTGAACGTGCCGTGGGTTGATCTGGTGGTCGATGGCGAACTGAGAACCACCAACGAATTGGCCGCCATTTTCCGCCGCCAGGGGGTTGACCTGAACCAGCCGATTATTGCCAGTTGCGGCTCAGGCGTCACAGCGTCCGTGGTGATCCTCGCGCTTGCGACACTGGGCGCGGAGAACGTGACGCTGTATGACGGCTCCTGGAGTGAATGGGGCGCGCGCGACGATTTGCCCGTCGAACCGGCCTGAATGGACAACCGCCTTGCTGACGCGCGGGCATCACTGACCCGCGCGAAATGAAGAAACGGTAAACTTTGCTGCCGAAGCGGTGGGATTACGTCGTTTGAGTCGAATCTTGTGCTGTTGATGGATCTGTTACTGCTGGAAGCGACACAGTGAACGGGCGGTACATTTTGTACCGCTTGCTCATCAGATAATGCGGTTGTTTTTGAAATCGCGCAGGAAGCTGCCCCAGCGCCGTTCATAGAACGGCGTAATATGCGCCAGCATAAAGTGGCTGATGCCTTTCTCGCCCTCCACCACCTGGCAAATATCAATCGGTTCATCCCCTGGAAGCGTATCTGTCGCGACGCTGCCCGCAGCATGGATGATCTCTTCGATATCCCCTTCAGCTTCAATGCCAATCAGCAGGTTAGGTTGCTCGTCAGTCTTCTCTTTAATCGAGCAGAGAAACGCGCGTTTAACGGTTCCGATGCTTTTAAACAGCGTGGTCAGTGAATCGACCATTTGCGCAGGCGGTTCAGCCACTTCGGAAAGCAGCAGCGCCGTGCCGCCTTCCAGCACTTCCTGCTGGCTGAGAGGACTACTTTCTGTGCCCACTAAATGGCTTAATTCGCGCGGCGTGAACTCTTTGCCTGTAGGTAATTTGGCGTTGAGAAATAGCGTCTCTCCCAGCGTCATTTCAAACAGCGTACGCGCAGGCATGACCACAAATGCCTGCTCTTCGCTAACGGCCTGCTGTAAGGCTTCCAGCGAGCTAAAGAACGGAATGACCGAGTTACCGTCATCTTTTTCCCAGTGCTGCAAATCCAGCGCGCTGTCTTCGACAATCGCTTCACCTTCCGCCACCGTGCCCGGCACCCAGACAGTGGATTCCAGCAGCGTACGGAAAAAAGCAGGGCGGTAAGCTGGCTCGGTCGCGGCCTGTTCCAGCAGTGTTTCTAATTCGTTTTTACTTTCGGACATAGGTTCTCTGATTCGCTTTATTGCCGGATGGCGCTTCGCTTATCCGGCCTGCAAAATGCACGGACTAAGTAGGCCGGATAAGGCGTAGCCGCCATCCGGCACAACCATGACACTTACCCGGCGGTCAACAAATTCGCGATAGTGCGCACGCCAAGCCCGGTAGCACCAGCCGCCCACTGTTCCACTGCCGCCTTGCGGTAGGTGGCAGAACAGTCGATATGCAACCAGCCCTGCTGGTAGTTTTCGACAAAGTGCGACAAGAACCCGGCTGCTGTACTTGCCCCGGCAGGGAAAGAGCCGCTGGCAGTGTTGTTCAACTCTGCAAAGTTGGACGGCAGCTGATTGCGGTGGAACTCGGCCAGCGGCAGACGCCAGAACGGTTCATTTTCCGCCGTCGCACTGTTAAGCAGGCGGCCAGCCAGCGCATCGTCAAAGCTGAACAGAGCGTGGTAATCGTTACCCAGCGCGGTTTTCGCCGCACCAGTCAGCGTTGCAGCATCAATGATAAACTGCGGTTTTTGCGCAGACGCATCAATCAGGCCATCCGCCAGCACCAGACGCCCTTCAGCATCGGTGTTCATGATTTCTACGGTTTTGCCGTTGCGATAATGAATAATATCGCCCAGTTTAAAGGCGTTACCGCTGATCAGGTTGTCGGCGCAGCAGAGGTACAATTTGACGCGTTTATCCAGCCCGCGCGTGATGGCGAACGCCAGCGCACCGGTCACCAGAGCCGCACCGCCCATATCAGATTTCATTGAATCCATCGATGAGGTTGGTTTGATGCTGTAACCGCCTGAGTCAAAGGTGATGCCTTTGCCCACCAGCGCAGCATACACCGGCGCATCCGGGTTGCCCGTCGGGTTATAGTCCAGCGCCAACAATACCGGCTGGCGCTCAGAACCACGGCCAACGGTGTGCAAGCCAAGGTAGTTCTGCTCACGCAGATCTTCGCCTTTAGTGATGCGGTAAGAGACGTTTTCACCACCCACGCTATGCAGCAGATCGACCGCGCGCTGCGCCAGTTGTTCCGGGCCTAATTCTTCTGCCGGTGCGTTGATGATGTCGCGTACCCAGTCGATGGTTTGCAGGCGGTTATCCAGCTCTTTTTGCCCGGCTTCGTCCAGTTGCGCCCACTCCACCTTACGCGTGCCTTTCGGCCCTTTGTAACCGGCCCAGAACGCCCAGCTACGATCCGCGTCCCAGCCTTCACCGCTCAGCGCAACATGTTTAATGCCCAGGCCGTCGATTTTGCGCGCGGCACGCTGAATCAAACCTAAATCATCTTTTCCGTTCAGATGCAGATCGATGCCGTCGTTATTGATACTCCAGGAGGCTTTTTCACCCCAACGCGCATCCGCGCTTTGCGTGGTGAGTGTCACTTTCATAGCTTCTGTCATTATATTTATCCTTATCGGCAGACACCGGATGGCAACGTTGCCTTTTCCGGCCTACGTATGCATGAAAACGGGCCGCCCGAAGGCAGCCCGTGAGATGATTATGATGCTTCGTCTAACCAGACTAGCAGAATCGCTTCGAGAATTTTTTCATTCGATGCGTTCGGATCGTCGTCGAACTCTTCCAGCTCGCAGATCCATTGATGCATATCGGTGAAACGTACAGTTTTCGGGTCCACATCCGGGCGGCTATCGTACAGCGCCTCGCCGATTTCACGGCTGTCGGTCCATTTCAGTCCCATATCAGTGCTCCCGCGCGTGGTTAATGGTGTAACGCGGGATCTCAACCACCAGATCTTCATCGGTGACGCGCGCCTGGCAGCTTAAACGGCTGTCCGGCTCCAGACCCCAGGCTTTATCCAGCATGTCGTCTTCGTCTTCACTGCTTTCCGGCAAAGAGTCAAACCCTTCACGCACGAGGCAGTGGCAGGTGGTGCAGGCACATGATTTTTCGCAGGCATGCTCAATCTCAATACCGCCGCGCAGGGCAACATCAAGAATGGTTTCACCGCTCTTCGCTTCCAGAACTGCGCCATCCGGACAGAGATCCTGATGAGGCAGAAAAACAATTTTAGGCATATTAAACCTCGTCGACGGAATGGCCTTTCAGCGCAGTACGCACGGACTGATCCATACGGCGCGCGGCGAATTCCTGGGTTTGTTTATCTACGTTTTTAATAGCTTGTTCTATCGCTTCGGTATCATCGCCGTCTGCAACGCTGCGCAATTGCGCAACAGCCTCGTCGATAACCTCGCGCTCTGCGGCGCTTAACAGCACGGCATCAGCGGCGAGCGCGCCAGTCAAACTTTCCAGCACGCGTGCGGCTTCCACTTTCTGCTCCGCCAGCATGCGCGCTTTCACGTCCTGCTCGGCGAAACTCATGGAGTCCTTAATCATATTGGCGATTTCGCCATCGGTCAGGCCGTAGGACGGTTTCACCTGAATAGACGCTTCCACGCCGGTGGATTTCTCCATCGCCGTGACGCTCAGCAGACCGTCGGCATCCACCTGGAAGGTGACACGAATATGCGCGCCGCCCGCCGGTAACGCCGGAATGCCACGCAGGGAAAAACGCGCCAGCGAACGGCAATCCGCCACCAGCTCCCGCTCGCCCTGCATCACATGGATAGACATTGCGGTCTGGCCATCTTTAAAGGTCGTGAACTCCTGGGCGCGGGCCACCGGAATCGTGGTGTTACGCGGAATAACTTTTTCCACCAGTCCACCCATGGTTTCCAGCCCCAGCGACAGCGGGATGACATCCAGTAGCAGCATTTCGTTGTCCGGCTTGTTGCCGACCAGTATATCCGCCTGGATCGCCGCGCCAATCGCCACCACTTTATCCGGGTCGATGGAGGTTAGCGGCGGGCGACCGAAAAATTCCCCCACGCGCTCACGCACCAGCGGTACGCGGGTAGAACCTCCCACCATCACAACTTCCAGCACATCCTGCGCTTCCACGTCCGCATCTTTCAGCGCGCGACGACAGGAGAGCAGCGTGCGTTTGACAAGCGTTGAGATCATCTCTTCAAACTGTGCGCGAGTTACCACGCCCTGCCAGCCAGCCACATCAACTGTCGTGCTGTCGGCATCGCTCAGCGCAATCTTGGCGGCAATCGCCGCATCCAAAAGTTCCCGTTGCTGACGCGCATCGCTGCGATCGGTAATGCCCGCCTGTTCACTGATGTAATCTGCCAACAGGTGGTCAAAATCGTCGCCGCCGAGCGCGGAATCACCGCCGGTTGCCAACACTTCGAACACACCGCGGCTCAGACGCAGAATAGAGATATCGAAAGTGCCGCCGCCAAGATCGTAAACGGCGATAACACCTTCTTTGCCGGAATCCAGACCGTAGGCAATCGCCGCCGCGGTCGGCTCATTGAGCAGACGCAGAACATGCAACCCGGCTAAACGCGCAGCATCTTTGGTGCCCTGACGCTGCGCATCGTCGAAATAGGCCGGAACGGTAATCACCACGCCATCCAGCGCGCCGGAGAGCGTCTCCTGCGCGCGGGTAGCCAGCGTTTTCAGGATATCGGCAGAGACGCGAATCGGGTTGACCACGCCGCCGCGCGTCACAATCATTGGCAGGCCGTTTTCGCTGGCCTGGAATTGCCACGGCAGATGCGGGTAACGCGCCTGAATATCCGCCAGACTTCGGCCCATCAGGCGTTTTACGGAGCTGATGGTATTGACCGAATCCAGCGCCGCATTGGCGCGCGCATCGTAACCGACAACGTGGCTGTCAGCCTGGTAATTAACCACTGAAGGGAGTAAATGACGTCCGCCGCTGTCGGCCAGCGTTTCCGCCTGGCCGCTACGCACGGTAGCAACCAGTGAATTTGTGGTGCCGAGATCGATGCCCGCCGCCAGACGACGCTGATGCGGCGCGACGCTCAGACCCGGCTCACTGATTTGTAATAAGGCCATTATGTGCTTCCAAAAAAATTAAAAACCGAGCAGTTTTTCTTCGAGTTGTTCTGTTGCGCTGCGCAGTTTATCGAGAAAACGCAGTTTACGCACGGTATCCGCCGCTACGTCCCACGCCTGATTGTCGAGTTGTTCCACCATCTGCTGGTGGCGGGCGTCGTTCATCCCTTTTACCCGCTTCTGGAACGTCTCCAGCCGGGCGCTATCTTCCGCACGCTCAATCTCATCCAGCTCTTCACGCAGCTCAAGCTGCTCCATTAAAAAGGCGGTGTCGCGAACGGTATGCTGCTCAGAGGCTAAATCGAAGCCATGCAGCGACAGCAGATATTCCGCGCGGGAGAGAGGATTGCGCAGGGTTTGCCACGCCTGATTAATGGTAGCGGATTGCTGTACCGCAGCCAGTTGTTCCGCCTGCGGGCGGCTGGCAAAGCGATCGGGGTGGAACTGCCGTTGCAGATCCTGGAAACGTGTCGCCAGCGCCTGAACGTCAAGCGGATATTGGGCCGGCAACCCAAAGAGGGTAAAGTAATCCATAACAATTCCGGGTGTGCAATCGAAGCAAACCCCACGCGCAGCATGCTGCGGTGGGGTCAATGGGTAGGCGATCAGACGTTGAAGCTTTCGCCGCAACCGCACTCGTCTTTGACGTTAGGGTTGGTAAATTTAAACCCTTCGTTCAGGCCTTCTTTGACAAAGTCCAGTTGAGTGCCGTCGAGGAATTGCAGGCTTTTGCCGTCAACCACTACCTTCACGCCTTTGTCTTCGAACACCGTATCTTCTTCGGTCGGCGCGTCAACAAACTCCAGCACGTAGGCCATACCAGAACAACCGGAGGTTCTGACCCCCAGACGCAGGCCAAACCCTTTGCCACGGTTGGCCAGGAAGGTATTTACTCGCGCGGCAGCACTGTCGCTCAGGCTAATGGACATGACAACAACCTCCTGCCTTATTTCGCTTCTTGTTTGCTTTTGTAGTCCGCAATCGCGGCTTTGATCGCATCTTCCGCCAGGATAGAGCAGTGGATTTTCACCGGCGGCAACTCCAGCTCTTCAGCGATATCGGTATTTTTGATCGCCTGCGCTTCGTCCAGAGACTTGCCTTTCACCCATTCGGTTACCAGCGAGCTGGAAGCGATCGCCGAGCCGCAACCGTAGGTTTTGAAACGCGCGTCTTCTATGATGCCTTTATCGTTAACTTTGATTTGCAGCTTCATGACGTCGCCACACGCTGGCGCGCCAACCATGCCGCTACCGACACTGTCGTCGCCGTTGTCAAACGAGCCAACATTGCGCGGATTTTCGTAGTGATCGATTACTTTTTCGCTATAAGCCATGATTAAATTCTCCTGTTTCCGCAACCGTTATTAGTGATGAGCCCATTCGATGGAGTTAATATCCACGCCCTGTTTGAACATTTCCCACAGCGGAGAGAGTTCGCGCAGACGGCCGATGGATTTACGCACCAGTTCGATGGTGTAGTCGATCTCTTCAACGGTGGTAAAACGACCTAAAGAGAAACGGATGGAGCTGTGCGCCAGCTCATCGCTCATACCCAGTGCACGCAGCACGTAGGACGGTTCCAGGCTTGCGGAAGTACAGGCAGAACCGGAAGAAACAGCCAGATCTTTCAGCGCCATGATCAGCGACTCGCCTTCAACGTAGTTAAAGCTGACGTTGAGGATGTTCGGTGCGCCGTGCTCAAGATCGCCGTTCAGGTAAACTTCTTCGATATCGTTGATGCCGTTCCACAGACGGCTACGCAGACCGCGCAGACGCTCCATTTCGCTCGCCATCTCTTCTTTGGCGATACGGTAAGCTTCGCCCATGCCGACGATCTGGTGAACAGGCAACGTACCGGAACGCATACCGCGCTCGTGACCGCCACCGTGCATCTGCGCTTCAATACGGATACGCGGTTTACGGCGTACGTACAGAGCGCCAATGCCTTTCGGCCCATAGATTTTATGGCCGGAGAAAGACATCAGATCGACTTTCAGCTGGCTTAAGTCGATCGGCAGTTTGCCCACGCTCTGAGTAGCATCAACGTGATAAACGATGCCGCGAGCACGGCACATTTCGCCGATGGTTGCGATATCCTGCACCACGCCGATTTCGTTGTTCACATGCATAATGGAGACGAGGATGGTGTCGTCACGCATCGCCGCTTCCAGCTCTTTCAGATCGATAATGCCGTTGCGTTGCGGGGCGAGGTAAGTCACTTCAAACCCTTCGCGCTCAAGCTGGCGACAGGTGTCCAGCACGGCTTTGTGTTCGGTTTTGCTGGTGATGATGTGCTTGCCTTTTTTCTGATAAAAGTTGGCAGCACCTTTGATCGCCAGGTTATCGGATTCGGTCGCGCCGGAGGTGAAGACGATTTCGCGCGGGTCAGCCCCCACCAGTTCAGCGATCTGGTTACGGGCGATATCTACCGCTTCTTCAGCTTGCCAGCCAAAACGGTGTGAACGGGAGGCTGGGTTACCAAAGGTCCCGTCCAGAGTGAGAAACTGCATCATTTTCTCGGCAACACGCGGATCCACCGGCGTAGTTGCGGAGTAATCGAGATAGATCGGTAATTTCATTGCTCTTTAAACTCCGTACATCGCTCTAATGCAAGGAATCAGGCAACCGGCTGGATGTACGACCGTGTTAACGGGGCACATATGATGTGCCCCGGCCCAATTCTGAATACTGTTTTTTTATTATGCGCGCAGTTTAACGTCGATAGCGTCTTGTACGCGGGTGGTGCGATGGGATTCAGTGCTGTGCTGACGATCGGACACATCGAGAATTTCCTGGTTATTGACCAGTTCACCCAGTGTGATGTTGTTGAGGAAACCGGTCAGACGGTCGCTCAGATCGCGCCACAGTGCATGGGTCAGACACTTATCACCACCCTGGCAGCCGCTTTTACCCTGGCAACGGGTTGCGTCTACCGATTCGTCAACGGCGCTGATCACTTCGCCCACGGCGATACTGCTCGCATCTTTGCCCAGCAGATAACCACCGCCAGGACCACGCACGCTGGACACCAGACCATTTTTGCGCAGACGGGAAAACAACTGCTCCAGGTAGGACAGGGAAATTCCCTGACGCTCAGAAATATCAGCCAACGGAACCGGGCCCGCTTCGGAGTTGAGTGCAACGTCCAGCATTGCGGTCACGGCATAACGCCCTTTCGATGTCAGTCTCATGTCTTACAAGCCTCAAACTCGCCCCTGCCCGGGGTATATTATTTAATATGTTAATGTTGCATAGCGGTTGCAAGTCTGACATTCCCGACTAATTTGGTCAACTATTTAGTTGACTAAATTAGTCAGGTATTTGGCTTTTCGTGCCCAACCTAAATGCCGGGTGCCGCGTTACCCTGTCCGGCCTACGGGCACGGGGCTTGTCGACTGATGAGTGCAGGCAAATCACGCTTTATGCTGCTGCTCAATGGAGGCCAGAATACCGCGCAGGATATTCAGTTCCTGGCTTTCCGGACGCGCACGAGTGAACAGACGGCGCAGCTTGTTCATCACTTGGCCTGGGTGGTTTTCGCGGATAAAACCGGTCGCCAGCAACGTCTTTTCCAGGTGCTCGTAAAAGCGTTCAAGATCGTCGACCAGCGGGTACGGCGTCTCTTCATGTTCTGCAGAAGATTCGCTCTCCTGCGTTCCCAGCCAGGCCATACGCACTTCATAAGCGATGACTTGCACCGCCATCGCCAGGTTCAGTGAACTGTATTCCGGGTTAGCGGCAATCGCCACATGATAATGGCACTTTTGCAGTTCTTCATTCGTCAGACCGACACGCTCGCGGCCGAACACCAGCGCCACCGGCGCGTGTTCTGCTTCAGCGACGCCTTTCAACCCGCATTCGCGCGGATCGAGCATCGGCCACGGCAGCGTACGTGAGCGCGCACTGGTGCCAACGACCAGGCTACAACCGGCCAGTGCTTCATCCAGCGTATCGACAATGCGCGCACTGCCGATAACATCGCTGGCACCGGCCGCCAGCGCGATGGCCTGTGAATCCGGTTTAACCAGCGGGTTAACCAGCCACAGATTCGTCAACCCCATTGTTTTCATTGCACGGGCAACAGAGCCCATGTTGCCGGTGTGGGAGGTTTCCACCAGTACGATTCGAATATTTTGCAGCATAGGTTTTCAACGGCTAAAGAATATTCGAGCATATTATCATAAACCGAAGACATATTCCGAATTGGCTGCTATCATGTGCGCCGTTTTCCCGTTCTTTAACATCCAGTGAGAGAGACCGATGCATCCGATGCTGAACATCGCCGTGCGTGCTGCGCGCAAGGCGGGTAATTTAATTGCCAAAAACTACGAAACGCCCGACGCCGTAGAAACCAGCCAGAAAGGCAGCAATGATTTCGTGACCAACGTTGATAAAGCTGCTGAAGCAGTGATTATTGATACCATCCGCAAATCTTACCCGCAACACACCATTATCACCGAAGAGAGTGGCGAGCACGAAGGCACTGACCAGGATGTGCAATGGGTTATCGATCCACTGGATGGCACCACCAACTTCATCAAACGTCTGCCGCACTTCGCGGTATCTATCGCCGTTCGTATTAAAGGCCGCACCGAAGTTGCGGTGGTTTACGATCCGATGCGTAACGAACTTTTCACTGCAACCCGTGGCCAGGGCGCACAGCTTAACGGCTACCGTCTGCGCGGCAGCAATGCGCGCGATCTGGATGGCACCATTCTGGCGACCGGTTTCCCGTTCAAAGCAAAACAGCACGCGACGACCTACATTAACGTTGTCGGCAAACTGTTTACCGAATGCGCGGACTTCCGCCGCACCGGTTCCGCTGCGCTGGATCTGGCCTATGTTGCCGCAGGCCGCGTTGATGGTTTCTTTGAAATCGCGCTGAAACCGTGGGATTTCGCCGCAGGGGATCTGCTGGTGCGTGAAGCAGGCGGCCTGGTCTGTGATTTCACCGGCGGCCACAACTACATGATGACCGGCAACATCGTTGCGGGTAACCCGCGTGTAGTAAAAGCCATGCTGGCCAACATGCGCGAAGAACTGAGCGACGCGCTGAAACGCTAAGATGTTTATTGCCCGATGGCGCTACGCTTATCGGGCCTACAGCTTGCGTACTCCGTCATAGTTCGTGCATGTCGCGTAAGCCGCCATCCGGTACTCTCAAAACGGCCGCAAACCGCCGCCCGGCGGTAACGCGCTGATCCACATCACCACCGCCGCACTTATCAACAACACGCCTCCCGCCAGTGCCAGCGTTGTCCAGCCCACCTGTCGCCATAATACCGGCGTCTGATGACCGCTGAGTTTTACCGCCAACTGACGAAAACCATGTACCAGCAGCGCCAGCGCACTGATGGTCAGTGACGTGCCAGCCGCCATCACCAACGCTGACACTACGCCCCAGGCAAAAACGCCAATTACTTTGCTGAACAGCAACACCATGATCGCGCCGGAGCACGGGCGCATTCCCATGGATAACACAATCATTAACCTGGCTCGCCAGTCTTCACCGCTTTGCAGTTGCGAAGAAGTCGGCAAATGCTGATGCCCGCAACCACAGCCGTCGTGATGCATATGATGCCGCGTAAATGCGCGAAACACCGTTTTTTGCCGCAGAGCAAATAGCTTTTTCAGCGCTCGCCAGCACAACATCAGCCCCAGCACGCCGACCAACAGGTAACTGCCCTTCTCCAGCCAGTAACCGCTTAAATGCAGTTGCCGTGCAGGTAACGCCAGGATGTTCAGCACCACCACCACTAACGTAACCGCCACCAACCCCTGTAACAGCGAGGAAGCCAGCGTCAGCATAATGCCGGAACGCAATTTAGAGGGGTGCGTAGCAAGCCAGGTGGCGATCACCACTTTACCGTGTCCGGGCCCCAGCGCATGCAATACGCCATAGACAAAGCTGAACAACAGTAGCGAACCGCCCGCTTTGGTCGGGTTCTCCGCCACCGCTTTCAGCAATGCGCTCATTTGCATATTCACATTGCGCTGCCAGACCACGCTTTTGATCATCACCTGCGGCCACGCCTGCCACAGCCAGAAACCGGCAATGAGTGCGCACAGCATAAACAGCAGCAGCGGCCACCATGCCAGCAGGCGGCGGGAACAGGGACGAACACCGGCTATCACTGACATGAGAGGGTCACCGTCTGCGCAAATTGTTTGCCTAATTCCATGTCTTCCTCCGGCGCATCGGCTTTGTCCAGCGACTGCGCATAATTCAGCACTTCTTCGCCGGGTTTAGGAGTATGAACGGCCAGCTTACAGGATTTCTGCAACTCTGCAGGCAGCGCCGCATCGCTCGCTTTGTCGTAACTCATATCGACAAAATAGGTGGGATCAAACGTAGAAAAAGTATATTGCTGGCCGCCAAGCTGCTGCGGCTCGGCGAGGGGCAGGATAAACGTCAGCACCGCCTGATGCCCTTCGCGCTCCATACCGTATTCCGTCGGACGGTTGAGGAATTTTACTTTCTGCCCGTTGTGCCAGACCTCAGTAAAATAGTGCTGACCAAGCACATTAGCCATCACTTCCGCCGCCAGTTTTTTCCACACCTCATCACCTGGCTGTGCATTGCCCGCATCATAAAGCAGATCCGCCGAGGTGATCTCATCCATCGTCCAGCGCATTTTCAGGCCGGAAAAATGTCCATTATCTGCTAACACTTGTGTTTTCAGCCGGATAAAACTATGTGGGTGCGCACTTACCGTAAACGATAAAAGTGCGAGAAACACGCCCGTGACGCATTGTTTAACTACTTGCATCTGTTCCTCACGTGAAAAATTCTGTGATGCTCTCCGGCAATCCTGAATGAAAGCGTCGCAGCTTCGCTATCGCTGAGCATACCTTTAACTACGCTTATCAAACACCCTAACTGGAATCTGACAGATGACTATTGTAATGACACCGCCATCTGCGCTCTCCAGTCCGCAGCGCCGCTGCCAGGTGCTGTTGATGCTCGCCCTGCCAGGGCAAAGCGTTAGCCTGGAACATATCAGCGCCGTGAATGGCGTTGATGATGCCGCAGCCCGGCAGGATATTAATGAGACCAACAGTGAAATCCAGCGCTACCATCGGATTTCCATCGTGCGTCAGTACAACGGCAGCTACCGGATTGAAGGCGCGCCCCTCGATCAGCGCTTATGCCTGCTGCACTGGCTGCGTCGCGCGCTGCGGCTGTGCCCGCAATTTATCACGCAACAGTTTACCCCGTTGTTAAAAACGGCGCTTAAACAACAGGGCATTGCCCGAACTCTGTATGATGACACCAATCTGCGCGCCTTAATTAACCTCTGCGCCCGCCGTTTACAGCGCTCGATTGAGTGCCGGGATATGCAGTTTCTCTGCCTCTATTTGCAGTATTGTCTGCTGCAAAACCATCACGGGCAGACGCCGGAATTTACTCCCGTGCAGCAAACCTGGGCGCAAATGCGCGCCGAATACCTGGTCGCGCACGATATTGTGCGCCACTGGCAGCGCCGGGTAGCGGCAGTACCGCAGGAAAATGAACACCTGTTTCTGTCGCTGCTCTTTATGCTGGTTCGCACGCCCGATCCGCTTCGTGACCAGCATCAGCAGGATCGCCGTCTGCAACAGGCGATTGCCCGCATGATTGCCCGTTTTCACCAGCTTGCCGGGTTACGTTTTAGCGATGAGCAAGGCTTAACCACGCAGCTTTATATTCATCTGGCGCAGGCGCTGGATCGCTGTCTGTTTGGCATCGGCATTGATAACAGCCTGCCGGAAGAGATCCATCGCCTCTATCCACGGCTGATGCGCACCACGCGTGAGGCATTACAGGAGCTGGAAGATGAATACGCGCTGCGCTTTAGCGATGAAGAAGCGGGGCTGGTCGCGGTGATTTTCGGCGCCTGGCTGATGCAGGCAACCGATCTGCATGAGAAGCAGGTGGTGTTGCTTACCGGCGATGACACGGCGTGCGAACAGCAGATTGAGCAGCAGCTACGCGAGTTAACGCTGCTGCCGCTGACCATCAACTACCTGCCGCTGGCGGAGTTTCGCAATGTGGGCGCACCAAAGGATGTGTCGTTAATCATCACCCCTTATACCACACCGCTGCCGCTCTTTTCCCCGCCGCTCATCCATGCCGTCGGGGCGCTGAGTTCGCAGCAACAACAGCATATTCGCACCATGCTGGAAGGTTAGCTGGCAACCGGCTGCTGAGCGGCCACTTTTGGTCGCAGGAACAACGCCGGGATTGCCAGCAGCGCCATCACAAAAAATAATCCCTGATGCAGGTATTCAAACAGGAAGCCTGCAAACATGGTCATCACGGCAATACTGCCGCCCATCGCCACGGCGGAATAGATCGCCTGCAAACGGATCACTTCGCTGCCCTTACGGGCGGAGATATAACGCATCCCGGCGAGATGGCAAACGGTAAAGGTTCCGCAGTGCAGGATTTGTGCGGCAATCAGCCACGGTAATTCAGTGGTCCAGCCCATCAAATTCCAGCGCACCAGGCCGCAGACGGCGGAAAGCAGCAACAGATCTCGGGCGCTAAAGCGGCGGAAAAGCCGGTTGCTGAGGGCGAAGATCACCACTTCGGCGACCACGCCTAACGACCAGAGGTAACCCACCGTCGAGGCGGAATAACCGACCGATTGCCAGTAAATCGCGCTGAAACCGTAGTAGGCGGCATGTGCGCCCTGCAACAACGACACACATGCCAGAAAACGCCAGTTTTGCACAAACAGCGCGCGCCAGGCTGACCAGCCAGCACCATCCTGATGGCGGCTTTCACCCTGCGGCAGAATAGAAGGTCGCAGCAGCATCCCCAACAGCATTGAGGCCGCGCCCAGCGTCAGCATCGCCAGAATCGCGCGATAATCATAGAGACTCACCAGCTTACCGGTCAACGCCGAGCCAATCACAAAGGCTACCGATCCCCATAACCTGACCCTGCCATAATCCATCGGGAACTGTTTTTGCCAGGTACCCGCCAGCGCGTCGGTGAGCGGCACTAACGGTGAGAAAAAGAGGTTGAAACCGACAATGATCACCGCCAGCCACGCAACATGGCTACCAGCATAAAACGCCAGCGCAAACAGCAGTGTTGCCAGCGCGAGCACACGCAATGCGGTGATTAAACGGGAAGGATCACTCACGCGCGGAGCAATCAACAGGCTCCCCAGAAAACGCGCCGCCAGACCTGCGCCAAGCAGCATGCCAATGATTTCCGGTGTCAGGCCTACGCCTTTAAGCCAAACGCTCCAGAAGGGTAAGAAAATACCGTAGCTAAAAAAGTAGGTGAAGTAAGCGAGCGCCAGCCAGCGCGTGGACTGCAAAACCATGATTTCCTCCTGAATGGTGGCGATAGTCTGGAGGCAAATGGCAAGGCTTGCAAGTAACAATCAGATAACACGCGCGTGCCGACGCAAGTTATTAACGGATATAGGAATCAAGTACGCTGAGCACAACATCGAGATCGGCCTCGCGCTTGATCTCATCGTTTTCATGGACAATGTGATCCGTCAAATGTCCTTTGATCACTTCACGCATCAAGCCGTTCACTGCACCTCGAATGGCGGCAATTTGCTGTAAGACCTGCGAGCATTCATGGGGCTCGTCGAGCATTTTTTTCAACGCCGCTACCTGCCCTTCAATTTTGCTGGCCCGCGCTTTCAGCTTTCGTTTATCCCGGATGGTATGCGACATACAGTCCTCTACTCATTCATGCGTAACGGTATCAGCATACCATGAATCAACTGGGGGGGAGTTTATTTCTACTGGGGGATAGTATTTTTTACTGGGGGGGAGTAGATTAAAGCGCACAAAATGTTATCGAGAATTATTCTCATGAACGACTTTATCCCTCTTTTTCAGCAAGGGAATGCCTGGTTTTTTATCCCCAGCGCGATACTGCTTGGCCTGGAACCGGGCCACTCAAAGACGATGATGGCAGCCTTTATCATTGCTATCAAAGGCACCGTAAAACAGGCGGTGATGCTGGGGTTGGCAGCCACGCTGTCGCATACAGCTGTCGTCTGGCTGATTGCGCTGGGCGGCATGTATCTCAGCGGAAAATTCACGGCGCAATCTGTGGAACCCTGGCTACAAATGGTCTCTGCGGTCATCATCATCGGTACCGCGGCATGGATGTTTTTACGCACCAGGCAGAGTGAGCACGCCTGGAAAAAGGATCATCGCCGCGGTCACGATCACCATCATCATCATTCTCACGATCATGACCATACGCATCACAGCCGCGGGCTAATCTTCCAACCTGTTCAGACCGTTAGTCTGGCGCAACCGGCCATTCAGTCGGTGCGTAAGGTGGTAAAAGAAGAGGAGTATCAGGATGCGCACGAACGGGCGCATGCCAGAGATATTGAGCGTCGCTTTCACGGGACGGAAGTGACCAATGGACAGATCCTGATGTTTGGTCTGACCGGTGGATTGATCCCCTGCCCGGCAGCGATCACCATTCTACTGATCTGTATTCAGCTCAAAGCGCTGACGCTGGGTGCCACGCTGGTCGTCTGTTTCAGCATCGGCCTTGCGCTGACGCTTGTTGCGGTCGGCGTCGGCGCAGCCTTTAGCGTACAGCAGGCGGCAAAACGCTGGTCCGGCTTCAACACAATCGCCCGTAAAGCCCCTTACTTCTCCAGCGCGCTGATTGCGCTGGTCGGAATGTATATGGGCATCCACGGTTACGCCAGCTTGCAATAAAGCGCGTTTGCCAATCGGCAGGCGTGAAAAAGGCCGCTCAATGCGGCCTTCTTGCTTGCAGATTTAATGCTTACGCGTAAACCGGGAAGCGCGCGCAGATATCCAGCACTTTCTGTTTGGTGCGCTCAATAACCGCTTCGTCATTGATGCTGTCCAGCACGTCACACATCCAGCCAGCCAGTTCTTTCACTTCCGCTTCTTTAAAACCGCGGCGAGTCACTGCCGGGCTGCCGATACGGATACCAGAGGTAACGAACGGGCTCTTCGGATCGTTCGGTACGCTGTTTTTGTTAACGGTGATGTTCGCACGGCCCAGCGCTGCATCAGCTTCTTTACCGGTCAGGTTTTTGTCCACCAGATCCAGCAGGAACAGGTGGTTTTCAGTACCGCCAGACACCACTTTGTAACCACGGTTCAGGAACACTTCCACCATCGCTTTGGCGTTTTTAGCGACCTGCTGCTGGTAAACTTTAAACTCTGGCTCCATTGCTTCTTTCAGCGCCACCGCTTTACCGGCGATCACGTGCATCAACGGGCCACCCTGCGCACTTGGGAAAACAGAGGAGTTCAGTTTTTTGTACAGCTCTTCGCTACCGCCTTTCGCCAGGATCAGGCCACCGCGCGGGCCAGCCAGGGTTTTGTGGGTGGTGGTGGTCACAACGTGCGCATGCGGAACCGGGTTCGGGTAAACACCTGCGGCGATCAGACCCGCAACGTGTGCCATGTCAACGAACAGGTAAGCACCGATGCTGTCGGCGATTTCACGCATTTTTGCCCAGTCAACGATACCTGAGTAAGCAGAGAAACCACCGATAATCATCTTCGGTTTGTGCTCTTTCGCCTGCTTCGCCATGTCTTCGTAGTCAATTTTACCGGACTCATCAATACCGTAAGGGATGATGTTGTACAGTTTGCCAGAGAAGTTAACCGGGGAGCCATGAGTCAGGTGACCGCCCTGCGCCAGGTTCATACCCAGAACGGTATCGCCCGGTTGCAGCAGCGCAGTGTAGACCGCAAAGTTCGCCTGCGAGCCGGAGTGCGGCTGCACGTTGGCGTAATCCGCGCCAAACAGCTCTTTTGCACGATCAATAGCCAACTGCTCAACAATATCCACGTATTCGCAACCGCCGTAGTAACGTTTGCCCGGATAGCCTTCAGCATATTTGTTCGTCAGCTGAGAACCCTGAGCCTGCATCACACGCGGGCTGGTGTAGTTTTCGGAGGCGATCAGTTCAATGTGCTCTTCCTGACGTACTTTCTCTTGCTCCATAGCCTGCCATAATTCGGCATCATAATCGGCAATGTTCATTTCACGTTTTAACATCCGCATCTCCTGACTCAGCTAACAAAACAACTCTTTTCGAAGGCCCAATTTGGGGAACGGCTCACAGTATAACTGATTAATAACCCGATAACAGGTCTTGACAAAGGTTTTTACGCAAACGTTTGGCTCCGCACCAGGCAAGGGTTTGAGCGATAATGCCATCCGGCGAGAAAACGGATTTCTTTTCAGGTTTGTGATGCAAGTTATTCACGTTCAAATCCCTTTACATTGTCGGCTCTTTACAAGCCTGTGCGCTGCGCCATAAGATACATTTAAAATACAATTTTAAAGATTAACCAAAAAAGGAAGCCCCATGCTCAACGCCCAAACCATCGCAACGGTAAAAGCCACCCTTCCCCTGCTGGCTGCGACCGGCCCTAAACTGACCGCCCATTTTTATGACCGCATGTTTACGCATAATCCGGAGCTGAAAGAGATCTTCAATATGAGCAATCAGCGCAACGGCGATCAGCGTGAAGCGCTGTTCAATGCTATTGCCGCGTATGCCAGCAATATTGATAATCTCGTCTCCCTGCTACCTGCGGTGGAAAAAATCGCCCAGAAACACACCAGTTTCCAGATCCAGCCAGAGCAGTACAACATCGTTGGCGCACATCTGCTGGCGACGCTGGATGAGATGTTCAGCCCGGGCGAGGAAGTACTGGATGCATGGGGAAAAGCCTACGGCGTGCTGGCGGGCGTCTTTATCAATCGCGAAGCGCAAATCTATAGTGAGCACGCAGAAAAAACCGGCGGCTGGCAAGGTACTCGTGCTTTCCGTCTGCGTGAAAAAATCCCGCAGAGCGCGTTGATCACCAGTTTTGAATTTGAACCTGTCGATGGCCTGCCGGTTGCGGATTATCAGCCGGGACAATATCTCGGCATCTGGCTGAAGCCGGAAGGTTTTGCTCACCAGGAGATTCGTCAGTACTCACTGACCCACCAGCCAAATGGCAAAACGTACCGCATCGCCGTGAAACGCGAAGCGGGCGGCCAGGTTTCCGAATGGCTGCACGACGAAGCAAAACCGGGCGATATCGTCCATCTGGCCGCGCCTGCCGGGGATTTCTTTATGGCTATTCCGGGCACTACACCGGTAACGCTGATTTCTGCCGGTGTCGGCCAGACGCCGATGCTGGCGATGCTGGATCATCTGGCCAAAACGCAGCATGGTGCGCAGGTTAACTGGTTCCACGCCGCGCTTGATGGTCAGGTTCATGCTTTTGCTGAGGAAGTCAGCCAGCTTGGCGCTTCACTCAACGACTTCTACCAGCATGTCTGGTACCAGCAGCCGCAGGCGGCCGATCGCGGTCGTTTTCACAGTGAAGGGTTAATGGATTTAACAGCGCTGGAAGGTAAGTTCAGCGACCCGGCGATGGAGTTTTATCTGTGTGGCCCGGTCGGGTTTATGCAGTTTGCCGCCCAACAGCTTGTGGCATTCGGCATTGCCAAAGAGAAGATTCACTACGAATGCTTTGGCCCGCATAAAGTGTTGTAAGTCAGTTTCCCTCACCCGCGGGGTGAGGGAAAAACATCAAATCGCGGCGTCGTCTTCTTCGCCCGTACGGATGCGCACCACGCGTGCCACGTCAAAGACAAAGATTTTACCGTCACCGATTTTGCCGGTTTGCGCCGTGCGGATAATGGTATCCACACAGGTATCAACGATATCGTCAGTCACCACGATTTCAATTTTCACTTTTGGCAGAAAGTCCACCATATACTCGGCACCGCGATAAAGCTCGGTGTGGCCTTTCTGACGACCAAAACCTTTCACTTCGGTCACCGTCATCCCGGTGATACCGACTTCCGCCAGCGCTTCGCGCACATCATCCAGTTTGAAAGGTTTAATAATCGCATCAATTTTTTTCATGGTTTTTCCTTACACGCCCTTACCAGCCTGCTGCATCGTAATCGGTTGTTCACAGTAGCATAATCATTTCGCCATTACTCTTTAAAGTCGTTGGCGTCCAGCTCATGTCGGGAGAGCAATTTGTAGAACTCGGTGCGGTTGCGCCCCGCCATACGGGCAGCATGTGTCACATTGCCTTTGGTGATTTGCAGCAGCTTGCGCAGGTAGTTGAGTTCAAATTGATTGCGCGCTTCAACAAAGGTCGGCAGTGCGGTGTTTTCACCCTCCAACGCCTGCTCAACCAGCGCGTCGCTGATCACCGGCGATGAGGTCAGCGCTACACATTGCTCAATCACGTTCACCAACTGGCGCACATTACCAGGCCAGGAAGCGGTCATTAAGCGCTTCATCGCATCGGTAGAAAAGGCGCGCACAAAGGGTTTATGCCGATCCGCAGCCTGGCGCAGCAGGTGATTGGCCAGCAGAGGAATATCTTCCGCGCGCTCGGCCAGCGCCGGCAGCTTGAGGCTCACCACATTCAGGCGATAGTAAAGATCTTCGCGGAATTCGCCACGCGCCATCGCTTTCGGCAAGTCCCGGTGCGTCGCCGAAATAATGCGTACATTAATATCAATATCGCGGTTGCTGCCGAGCGGACGTACTTTGCGCTCCTGCAATACACGCAACAGCTTGACTTGCAATGGGATCGGCATATCGCCAATCTCATCAAGAAACAGAGTGCCGCCCTCTGCGGCCTGGAACAGACCTTCACGGCTGCTGACCGCGCCGGTAAACGCGCCGCGCGCGTGACCAAATAGCTCCGACTCCAGCAACTGCTCCGGCAGTGCGCCACAGTTAATGGCGATAAATGCGCTTTTGCTGCGCGGGCTGGCATTGTGGATGGCCTGTGCCAGAACCTCTTTGCCGGTTCCGCTCTGGCCATTAATCAGCACGCTCACATCCGATTGCGCCACCATGCGCGCCTGCTCGAGCAGACGCAACATCAGCGGACTACGGGTCACAATGGTTTCGTGCCACTGATCGTCACTGGCGGAACCGCTATGTTCCAGTGCATCATCGATGGCTTTATACAGCGCATCTTTATCCACCGGCTTGGTCAGGAAACTGAAAACGCCCTGCTGGGTGGCGGCCACAGCATCAGGGATCGAACCGTGCGCCGTCAGGATAATCACCGGCATTCCCGGCTGCACGCGCTGGATCTCCGCAAAAAGCTGCATGCCATCCATCTCATCCATGCGCAAATCGCTGATCACCAGATCGACCTTTTCCCTCGCGAGAATGCGTAACCCTTCCTGTCCGCTTTCTGCGGTGACGACGCTGTAGCCTTCGCTGGTGAGGCGCAGCCCCAGCAGTTTCAGCAATCCAGGATCGTCGTCCACCAACAACAAGTGGGCAGGTTTACGGCTGGTCATGGTTTCACATCCTCCTGAGTCGCATCCGTTTTCGGCGTGTGAATATTATCGGGCAGATCGGTAGCGGCAGGTTTGCTGCGCGTGGAAAGACGGCGCTCAATATCGGTAAGGGTTTCCAGTTTGCGCGTGGTCGTTTCCAGTTGTTCACGCAGGAACTGCTGCTGCTGACGCAGACTATCCAGCTCGCTGTCAGTGGATTGCTGAAGTTTACCGTAGCGGCTGCGCTCATCGGCAAGCTGCAATTTCGAGGCTTCGCCGTCGCGCCAGAGCTGAAAGATCGGACGAACTTGTGCCGGGATAACCGGGCTCAGGGCGTCCAGCTTATCGTTATACTCCCGACGTTCCAGCGGCGAAATCTTCGCGCTGGAGAGCAAAATACCGCGCCGGAAAGTGGCCTGCCAGCTTTCATCGGACCATGAGCGCGCTTCTGAACGCGCTGTCGCTGGCGCTAAACGCTGGGCGCAATCCATACTCCGCAGCCAGTAGAGTGGGTTATTGTCAACGTCCGGTCCCGATAACGACCAGATATCCTCACAGTCCGTTGCCAGGAAATCCGCCAGTTGATGGTCAGGGAGTCTTACTTCCTGATCATCATGAATGGCGCTTTGCGGCTTCTGCGTCACGCAGCCCGCCAGTAACAGGCAGGGAAGCGTGCAAAGCCAGACGTTTTGCTGTGTCACCGCGTTAACCACGCGGGAAAAGAGATGCGACATACTCACCAGATATAGATTCATTAAATGGATTTTTCCAGCGTATTAAGCGGTAACTCAATACGGAAACAGACATCGGCTTTGCCGTCCGCCACCAATTGCAGCTCACCCTGCATACGGCGGAGGCAATCTCTGGCAATACTTAACCCTAATCCGCTTCCTTTCACCGCCCCTTTTCTTTGGTGGCTTCCCTGAAAGAAAGGTTCAAAAATCATCTCTCGTTCGCTTTCAGGGATCGGCGTACCAGTATTTGCCACCTCAATACAAAGCCGGTTATCGGCTGTAAAACTGCGCAGATAAATGGTACCGGATTCAGCACCATAGTGCACCGCGTTGGAGTAAAGATTATCCAGCACGCTCATCAACAGCATGGGTTCAGCCTGGCAGCTTGCTGCATCCAGCGCGATCTCGGTATGCATCATTTTAGCTCGTGCCGGTAAACTGTGAGCGGAGATCACCATATCAATCAACGGTTCCAGCGCCACTTGTTCCAGTTCGACAGCGCCATCCGCCAGTTTGCGATTGTAATCGAGCAGTTGTTCAATCAGCTTTTGCAGATTGCGGCTGCTGGCGTCGAGGATCTCCACCACCTCTTTCTGCTCCGCCGTCAGCGGCCCAACCACTTCATCAGCAAGCAGTTCCGTCCCTTCACGCATACTGGCGAGCGGCGTTTTGAGTTCATGGGAAAGGTGACGTAAAAATTGATGACGTTGGGATTCCAGCCAGGCCAGCCTTTCACTGAGCCAAATAATCCGTTCGCCGACATAACGAAGTTCACGCGGCCCTTTAAACACGACAGAGTGGGCCAGAGATCGCCCTTCTCCCAGCAGGTTGATCATCCGTTCGATTCCCTTCACCGGGCCGATGATCATACGGGTAAACAGTAGCATCAGGCCCAGACTTACCAGGAACAGTACCAGCGCCTGCCAGCCGAAAAACTGTCCACGCTCGGCGATCTCCAGTTGCAGTTGCTGCCCGCGCGAGAACACCACTGCGCGGGTGGATTGCACCATGTCAGTATTGGCGGCGGCAAAAGCTTCAAGCTGAGCGGAAGCCGTTGCCGACGGACCGCTGTTTTTACACTGCAACTGGGCAAGATCGCTGAGATCCTGGCGTAACGCCTGGTAGAGTTTGTCATCCGGCAGCACGCCCGCGTGCGCATCAAGCATTTCGCTGTAGCGTTTACGCTGATTCTGGTAAACCCGTGCCAGCGTCGCATCATCCAGCACACAATATTGGCGATAGCTGCGCTCCATTTCGAGCGCAGCATTGGTCATCGCTTCACTGCGACGTGCATCAATCAGCGTGGTGCGGTTGGTTTGCAGTGCCTGCGCGCTGAGCGCGTTCAGGCTTTGCCACGCCTGCCAGGCCAAAACCAGCAGCGGTAATAAAATCAACAGGAACGCCATCATGACCAGTTGGCGCAGCGAGCGGGGAAAAACAGGCCAGCGTTTCAATGCAGTACTCTCACCAAAAAAGATACCGGAATGCTAACCGATTTAGTAAATGCCAGAAACAACAAAGCCGGGTATTACCCCGGCTCTGTTTAAAAATTAGGCGGTGCCTAACTCGACGTTTCGCCCGATATCTGATAAAGCTACGCAATGATCAGCAGTTGGACGGCAGGCACCTTTAAGTGCGTCATTCTGAGTTTATGTAGCGCGTCCCGAAGGGGCTGACATAAGAAAGTGAATGAGCCACTGCCTGTTATTATGCATGTATTATGCCAATGTATAAATAATTATTTTAATATACTGATTACAAATGAATTTTCATCTCTAAGCGGCAAAAAAAAATGTTTATCATTTCACCAACCTGTCGCTATTCAGCAACACCTACCAGAGAAGAGAAATAATTCATTTATAATCAATAAATTAAATGTCTCCTTTTGGAGACATTAAGGAATGTCTGTTGTCGGGAAATACCGACAGTGGAGCAGACAAGCCCCCTTCCCGAAGGAAGAGGGCTTGTCTGCAACAGCCGATTAACCCAGCTGTTTACGAGCATTGCGGAAGATGCGTATCCACGGGCTATCCTCACCCCAGTTTTCCGGGTGCCAGGAGTTAGAGACCGTACGGAACACACGCTCCGGGTGCGGCATCATGATGGTCACGCGGCCGCTTTCGCTGGTTACCGCCGTAATACCGTTCGGCGAACCGTTCGGGTTAGCCGGGTAGGTTTCCGTCACTTTGCCGAAGTTATCAACATAGCGCAGCGCCACCAGCCCTTTGCTCTCAAGCTGAGCAAGATGCGCCGCATCACGCACTTCGACACGGCCTTCACCGTGAGAAACCGCGATCGGCATCTGCGAACCGACCATGCCGGCCAGCAACAGCGACGGGCTTTGCGTTACTTCAACCAGGCTGAAACGCGCTTCAAAGCGATCGGAGTGGTTACGCACAAAACGCGGCCACAGTTCACTACCCGGGATCAACTCACGCAGGTTAGACATCATCTGGCAACCGTTACATACACCCAGCGCCAGCGTCTGCGGACGTTGGAAGAAGGTTTCAAACTCATCGCGTACGAGGTTATTGAACAAAATCGACTTCGCCCAGCCTTCGCCCGCGCCCAATACATCACCGTAAGAGAAGCCACCGCAAGCTACCAGCGCGTGGAAGTTTTCCAGGCCACTGCGCCCGGACAGCAGATCGCTCATATGAACGTCGATGGCATCAAACCCGGCACGGTGGAAAGCTGCCGCCATTTCCACATGGGAGTTAACGCCCTGCTCACGTAGCACCGCCACTTTCGGACGCACGCCGGTGGCAATAAACGGCGCGGCGATATCATCGTTGATATCGAATGACAGTTTCGCGTTCAGACCAGGATCGGCGTCATTCGCTTTCGCGTCATGCTCCTGATCCGCACATTCCGGGTTGTCGCGCAGGCGCTGCATCTGCCAGGTGGTTTCTGCCCACCACATACGCAGCGTGGTGCGGCTTTCGCTGAACACCGGCTGGCCGTCCGCTTCGATAACAAAGCGGTCACCGGAAACGGCGCGGCCGAGATAATGAACATTGTCGCCCAGACCGTAAGCCGCCAGTACGTTTTCCACCGCCTCACGATCGGCGGCACGCACCTGAATCACCGCGCCCAACTCTTCGTTAAACAGTGCCGCCAGACGATCGCAGCCCAGCGCCGCAACGTTAACATTCACGCCGCAGTGGCCGGTAAAGGCCATTTCAGCCAGCGTAACCAGCAAACCGCCATCGGAGCGGTCATGATAAGCCAGCAGTTTACGATCGGCCACCAGCGCCTGAATGGCATCATAGAAGCCTTTTAGTTGCCCGACGTTACGCACATCCGCCGGTTTGTCGCCCAATTGACGGTAAACCTGCGCCAGCGCCGTCGCGCCCAGCGCGTTGTTGCCGTTGCCGAGATCGATCAGCAGCAGGGCATTATCTTCCGTTGAAAGCTGCGGCGTCACCGTATGGCGCACATCTTCCACGCGGGCAAAAGCAGTGATCACCAGCGACAACGGCGAGGTCATCTCACGCTGCTCGCTGCCTTCCTGCCAGCGGGTTTTCATCGACATGGAGTCTTTGCCTACCGGAATGGTCAGCCCCAGCGCCGGGCAAAGCTCTTCACCAACGGCTTTTACCGCCGCATACAGGCCCGCGTCTTCACCCGGGTGACCGGCTGCTGCCATCCAGTTTGCGGAGAGTTTGATACGTTTGATATCGCCAATCTGCGTCGCTGCAATATTGGTTAATGCTTCCCCCACCGCCAGGCGAGCGGAAGCGGCAAAGTCCAGCAGCGCAACCGGCGCACGTTCACCCAGCGCCATCGCCTCGCCGTAGTAGCTGTCAAGGCTGGCAGTGGTGACCGCACAGTTAGCTACCGGCACCTGCCATGGGCCAACCATCTGATCGCGGGAAACCATGCCGGTTACCGTACGGTCGCCAATGGTGACGAGGAAGGTTTTTTCCGCCACGGTCGGCAGATGCAGCACGCGATTTACCGCATCAGCCACAGAAATGCTTTGCGTATTGAAGGTATCGCCAGTCGCCTGACGAGTTTCTACGTCACGCGTCATTTTCGGCGTTTTACCCAGCAACACATCCAGCGGCATGTCGATCGGCTGGTTGTTAAAGTGCTTATCATTTAGCGTCAGGTGCTGCGCTTCGGTGGCTTCACCGATCACCGCGTACGGCGCGCGTTCGCGGCGGCAAAGTTCGTCAAACAGTGCCAGTTGATCGGCAGCAACCGCCAGTACATAACGCTCCTGCGATTCATTACACCAGATTTCCAGCGGACTCATGCCCGGCTCATCGCTGAGGATATCGCGCAGTTCGAAACGACCACCACGACCGCCATCGCTCACCAGTTCCGGCATGGCGTTAGACAGACCGCCCGCACCAACATCGTGAATAAAGAGGATCGGGTTGGCATCACCCAACTGCCAGCAACGGTCGATCACTTCCTGGCAACGACGTTCCATCTCAGGGTTATCACGCTGTACGGAGGCAAAATCGAGATCCGCATCAGACTGGCCGGAGGCCATAGAAGACGCCGCGCCGCCACCGAGACCGATGTTCATCGCCGGGCCACCGAGCACGATCAGTTTCGCGCCAACGGTGATCTCGCCTTTCTGTACGTGATCCGCGCGAATATTACCGATCCCGCCCGCCAGCATGATCGGTTTGTGGTAGCCACGCAGCTCTTCGCCGTTGTGGCTGTTCACTTTCTCTTCATAGGTACGAAAGTAACCATTTAGCGCCGGACGACCAAATTCGTTATTGAACGCTGCGCCACCCAGCGGGCCGTCAGTCATGATATCCAGCGCGGTAACAATACGCTCTGGCTTACCAAAATCCTCTTCCCACGGCTGTTCAAAACCCGGAATACGAAGGTTGGAAACGGAGAAACCCACCAGCCCGGCTTTCGGTTTCGCACCGCGACCAGTGGCCCCTTCATCACGGATTTCGCCGCCGGAACCGGTCGCCGCACCCGGCCACGGTGAAATCGCCGTCGGGTGGTTATGGGTTTCTACTTTCATCAGGATATGTGCCGGTTCCTGATGGAAATCGTAACGGCCTTCCGCGCGATCGGCGAAGAAACGCCCCACTTCCGAACCTTCCATAACCGCCGCGTTGTCTTTGTAGGCTGACAGCACGAAGTCCGGCGTTTGCTCGAAGGTATTTTTAATCATTTTGAACAGCGACTTCGGCTGCTGCTTACCATCAATCACCCAGTCGGCGTTGAAAATCTTGTGGCGGCAGTGCTCGGAGTTCGCCTGCGCAAACATATAGAGTTCGATGTCGTTCGGATTACGCCCCATACGGGTGAACGCATCCTGCAAGTAATCAATTTCGTCTTCCGCCAGCGCCAGGCCAAGACGCAGGTTCGCGTCGATCAATGCCTGGCGGCCTTCGCCAAGCAGATCAACGCCCTGCACCGGTGCCGGTTGATGATGTTCAAACAGGCGTGCAGCATCCGCCTGTGAGGTGAACACACTCTCCATCATGCGGTCATGCAGTTCGGCGGCTACCTCATTCCACTGGGTATCGCTCAGACCCGCCGCGTCAACGTAATACGCGACGCCGCGCTCAAGGCGATTGATTTTATTCAGACCGCAGTTGTGGGCGATATCGGTCGCTTTAGAAGACCAGGGAGAGATGGTGCCAGGACGAGGTGTGACAAGCAGTAATTTTCCGGTCGGCGTATGGCTGCCAAGGCTCGGGCCGTATTTCAACAGGCGCTGGAGCCGTGCGTGCTCTTCTTCGGTAAGGTTGTCATTCAGATCGGCAAAGTGAGCATACTCGGCATAAATATTACTGACCGGGAGGTTGGCTGCCTGAAAACGCGCCAGCAGTTTGTTGATACGGAAAGCGGACAATGCAGGCGAACCACGCAGAATTTCCATCATAAGTCTCTCGTCTTCGAAGCGTCAGGGACGCTTTAAGTGTGCACCAGGGGGAAAACGGGCGTCATTATAGAGAATAGTGCGCGGCGACGAAACCGTTTGCGTCGAAATAAACCATGTCTGATTTTTTAACAATAGCTGTCACCGACTGCTCTAATTAGTTGCCAACTGGCGTTTTGTTGCGCAAAATGCCGCTCAATCACCGACAAATCCTGTTGTTACCACGGTAAAAAATATTCTGAAGCAAAGCACTGTGCAGAGAATTAACTGATTGAAAAAATTTAAGATTAATTATCTGCTCATCGGCATTGTCACCCTGCTGCTGGCAGCGGCCCTGTGGCCTTCCATTCCCTGGTTCGGTAAAGCCGACAATCGCATCGCGGCGATCAAAGCGCGCGGGGAGCTGCGCATCAGTACACTTTCCAGTCCGCTGACCTATGCCGTCATTGACGGGAAAACCACCGGACTGGATTACGATCTGGCACAGCATTTTGCCGATTACCTCGGCGTCAAACTGAAAGTGACCGTGCGGCAGAACATCAACCAGCTTTTCGATGATCTCGATAACGATGACGCCGATATGCTTGCTGCTGGCCTTGTCTATAACAGTGAACGTATCAAAAACTACCAGACCGGCCCAGTCTACTATTCGGTTTCGCAACAACTGGTTTATCGGGTTGGCGGTAATCGCCCACGCTCACTGCAATCGATCACCGCCGATCAGTTAACCATCGCCCCCGGCCACGTTGCGCTGGATGATCTGCGCGAGCTTAAAGAGAAAAAATACCCGGACTTAAGCTGGAAAGTGGACGAAAAACTGGGCACGACGGCGCTACTGGAACAGGTTGTCGAGGGCAAACTGAGTTATACCGTGGCCGATTCAGTGGCAATCAGTCTGTTCCAGCGCGTTCATCCGGAACTGGCCGTAGCGCTGGATATCACCGATGAACAACCAGTAACCTGGTTCAGCAAGCGTAATGACGATAATACGCTGTCAGCGGCAATGCTCGACTTCTTCAACAATATGAATGAAGACGGCACGCTCTCCCGGCTGGAGGAGAAATACCTCGGCCACGGCGACGATTTTGACTATGTGGATACGCGCACTTTCCTGCGCGCAGTGGACAGCGTACTGCCAGATCTTCAGCCAATATTTGAAAAATACGCGCAGGAGATCGACTGGCGGTTGTTGGCAGCCATTTCTTACCAGGAGTCGCACTGGGATTCGCAGGCCACCTCGCCCACCGGCGTGCGCGGTCTGATGATGTTGACCAAAAATACGGCGCAGAGCCTGGGCTTAAACGATCGTACCGATGCTGAACAAAGCATCAGCGGCGGCACCCGTTACCTGCTGGATATGATGAGCAAAGTGCCGGATAGCGTGCCGCAGGATGAGAAAATTTGGTTTGCGCTGGCGGCCTACAATATGGGTTACGCTCATATGCTTGATGCCCGCGCGCTGACGGCGAAAACCAAAGGCAATCCCGATAGCTGGGCCGACGTCAAACAGCGACTGCCGCTGCTGAGCCAGAAACCCTGGTATAGCAAGCTGACCTACGGTTATGCCCGTGGTCACGAAGCTTATGCTTATGTGGAAAATATTCGTAAGTATGAAATTAGCCTGGTGGGTTATCTGCTTGAAAAAGAGAAGGTGGCCACCAAAGCCCTGCAACTGGCGCAGAGTTATCCGGCAGTTTCGACAGATGAACTTAACCGCCCGGATTACGGCGTGATACCATTCAGCGCGCTGACGCCCAACGTTGCCTTCCTGCGTAACCCGTTACTGGTACCCGAAGCACTGGTAAAAAATCCGCTAAAAGTAAATCGCTAATTTTTTGGGCGCGTGAATTGCCGGACGGCAGCTTCGCCTTATCAGGCCTGAAAATTTGTCGAGTCTGGTGGCGATTTCTTCAGCGCTTTTTTCTCCATCCGGCGCCGGCGGAAAAAGTCGCTCAGCATAGCCGCACACTCGTCGCGCAGCACCCCCTCTTCCATTTCAATCCGGTGATTCATGCCCGGATGATGTAGCACATCCAGCAGCGATCCCGCCGCACCCGTTTTGGCATCGCGCGCGCCAAATACTAGCCGTCCGATGCGGCTATGCACCATGGCACCGGCGCACATCACGCACGGTTCCAGCGTGACATATAACGTGGTATCGATCAGACGATAATTTTGCAGCACCAGCCCACCCTGGCGTAGTGCCATGATTTCAGCATGGGCAGTCGGATCGTGGCGGCCAATCGGCCGATTCCAGCCTTCACCAATCACCTGGTCGTGATAAACCAGTACCGCGCCAACAGGAACTTCGCCCTCATCCCAGGCTCGCTTTGCCAGCGTCAGCGCATAACGCATCCAGTACTCGTGATTCAGTTCAGGGTTGGACAAAGGGAAGTACTCCAGTGATTCAGGCGGGGCGCATTATACACAGCGCCCCGGTCAGGCACTACTCCAGGTGTTGCAGCTCACCGCGCGGCGTAACACGCCAGCGGTGCTGGCAGAAATAGAGCAATGGATTATCCTGCTTGCTATCGCTGTAGCCACTGTACAGGCGCAGCGGCGTGCCGATTTTACGTTCTAACTGCGCGACCTTTTCATGGCCAAGGCAGCGCATTGTTAACACCCAGCCGCCGTTACGCCGTTTGATTTGGCTGGCAATCAGATTCACGCGCGGCAGCCAGGGCGTGTCGAAATAGACCTGCTCCACTAACGGTTGCGGCGAACCGGTAATCAGCCAAATATCCGCATCGGCTGCCGCAAGGTAGGTGGTCAACCTTGTCTGGACGACAGGAAATGCCGTTACGTGCCCGCGAAACCAGGCGACAAATTTCTGCTGGAGCGCCAGCAAATGGCGCTCGCTGTGACCAAACGTGCATCCCCACAGCAGCAAGCTCATCGGCCAGCGAGCGGCGCGCCCTTTGATCAATAACCCGCCGATAATCACCGGCAACAGCGGCAATACCAGTAAGGCATTAAGCGGGTGATGTCGCAGTAAATAGCGCAGAAATGTCCCGAACATATCCTGCTGATGCAGTGTGCCATCGAGGTCAAAAAAAACGACACGGCGCTCAGTGGTAGCCAAATGTTATCCCTCTGTCTGGTTTATCCCTGACCGCCAGCCTCCGGTTGTGGCGATCGCTCTTTCATAGCCTAACAGATAGATCCTCACATTTCCGGTAACAGCCACCTCGGATAATAAGCAGATGCTGTTCATTGCCGGATGCTCTACACTGCCAGCATGCAACCATAATCCACAGCCACAATGATGATATCTCACTCCCGCGCCTTTCACTTTGCTCCGTTTCGCCATCTGTTTTTTGCCCGCTTGCTGACCGTGCTCGGCAATGGGATCGCACCAATTGCGCTAGCTTTTGCCGTGCTGGATATTGGCGGATCCGCCGCCGATCTAGGGTTAGTGGTGGCCGCACGTTCGCTGTTTAATGTTGTCTTTTTATTACTTGGCGGTGTGCTGGCTGATCGCTATTCACGTAGCCTGGTACTGGTTGCTTCCTCCGTTGTCGCCGCGCTTTCACAGGGCGCAGTGGCGTGGATGGTACTTGAGGGTAGCGCGACCGTGATTGGCCTTACCTTGCTTGGTACTATTAATGGTGCGGCGGCCGGTATTGCGCTGCCCGCGTCGTCCGCGCTGGTGCCACAAACCGTGCCTGCACATAATCTGCGGGCAGCCAATGCGCTGATCCAGTTAGGAATTTACAGCGGGACGGTCATTGGCGCATCTCTGGGCGGGATCCTGACTAGCGCCGTTGGGCCGGGCTGGGGGTTGGCGATTGATGCGCTGGGGTTTGCCGCCTCAGCGCCGCTTTACCTCTGCATTCGCGTGGATGCCATTAAAGCGGTGTCGCAGAGCAACATCCTGCAGGATCTGCGCGATGGATGGAAAGAGTTTGCCAGCCGTACCTGGGTCTGGTCGATCGTTGTACAGTTCACCATTATCAATGCTGCGTTTAGCGGGGTGGTGATGGTGCTTGGCCCGGTGATCGCGGATAGTTCATTCGGCCGCACCAGTTGGGGCATTATCGTTGCCGCGCAGAGCGTTGGCCTGATTGCCGGTTCGTTCCTTGCCCTGCGCTGGCGCCCACGCCGCGATCTGTTTATTGGCGTTATGCTGGTCGCCCTTTGCGCCGTGCCGATTTACCTGCTCAGCCAGGTTGCATCAACACTCTGGCTGATGTCCGCTTTTTTCCTGGCTGGCGTCACTTTTGGCCTGTTCGGTGTGGCATGGGCGCAATCGCTACAGATGCATATTCCGCCTGATAAGCTGGCGCGGGTGTATGCCTACGATGCGATGGGCTCGTTTATCGCTATCCCGGTGGGTGAACTGGGCGCCGGTCCGCTGGTATTGCATTACGGCAGCGAGAATGTGTTGCAGGCCTGCGCGCTTGCCGTGATCATCGCCACGATTGGTGCCAGTTTAATTCCGGCGATTCGCCGGTTGGATAACTCGTCGCAGGTAGAATCCCCCCGCGCGCTGTGAGCGGCCTGATCCTGGTCAAAAACTGGTCATCGATACTTTGTATCAATAGAATTTTTAATTCATAATAATAATCCATTAATGGAATATTAAATTCTTTCGCCCGCTTAGCCGGGTACAGCCACAGCGGCTGATGATACCTCCCGGAGACGTTATGAACTGTTTGATTCGCATTCGCCAGCGTTACCCTGGCCTGGCACAGAGCGATAAAAAACTGGCGGAATTTCTGCTGGAAAAACCCGATCGCGCGCGCCATTTAAGCTCACAACAACTGGCTGCTGAAGCGGGCGTCAGCCAGTCGAGCGTGGTGAAATTCGCGCAGAAGATGGATTTTAAAGGTTTCCCGGCGATGAAGCTGGCGATCAGCGAAGCGTTGGCCAGCAATCCGAACCCCTACTCAATTCCGGTGCATAACAAAATTCGCGGCGACGATCCGCTGCGGGTCGTTGGGGAAAAGCTGATCAACGAGTATCAAAGCGCCATGCATGCTTCGCTGGATGTCAACAGTGAAGAGAAACTGCTGGAAAGCGTATGCCTGCTGCGCGACGCACGGCGCATTATCCTGACGGGGATTGGCGCATCCGGGCTGGTTGCACGCAACTTCGGCTGGAAGTTGATGAAAATAGGCATCAACGCTGTCGTCGAGCAGGATATGCACGCCCTGCTGGCGACCGTGCAGGCCATGGAGCCGGGCGAACTACTGCTGCCGGTCTCCTATACCGGTGAACGGCGGGAGATCAATATGGCCGTAGATGAGACGCTGCGCGTGGGCGGTAAGGTTCTGGCAATTACCGGTTTTACACCTAACGCGCTGCAACAGCGCGCGTCACATTGCCTCTACACCATTGCCGAAGAACAGGCGACACGCAGCGCGGCGATCTCCTCCACCAGCGCGCAAATGATGCTGACAGATTTACTGTTTATGGCGCTGGTGCAGCAGGATCTGGAGCATGCGCCGGAGCGTATTCGCCACAGCGAGGAACTGGTAAAAAAACTGGTTTGAACAGGGAATGATCGTATAATGCCCGCCCTGTTCGTGATGTTTCTGAGATTTTCTTGATGGCGCTGTTAATTACCCAAAAATGCATCAATTGCGACATGTGCGAACCGGAATGCCCTAACGAGGCGATTTCGATGGGCGACAGCATTTATGAAATTAACAGCGACCGTTGCACGGAGTGCATAGGACACTATGAAACCCCGACCTGCCAGAAAGTGTGCCCGATCCCCAATACGATCCTCAAAGATCCCGCACATGTGGAAAGCGAAGAACAACTGTGGGACAAGTTTGTCCTGTTGCACCACGCCGATAAAATCTAGTTCTCGATAATCACCGTCGCACAGGCGTAGTGTCGCTCATCCGCCAACGTCACATGCGTACTGCGCACGCCCATTCTTTCCGCCATACGCTGCGCTTCTTCCCATAACCGCAGGCTCGGCTTGCCCAGCTCGTCATTAAAGACTTCGAACTGATTAAACGCCAGCCCGTTGCGGATCCCCGTGCCCAAGGCTTTCGCTGCCGCTTCTTTCACCGCAAAGCGTTTTGCCAGGAAACGAACCGGCTGCTGATGTGCCTGATAGATTTCCCACTCATTCGCGCTCAACACCCGTCTGGCAAGGCGATCGCCGCTACGGGCGATCACCGCTTCGATGCGGGCTATCTCAACGATATCCGTACCAATGCCCAGGATCGCCATTAGCCGCGAGCTTCCAGCATCAGACGTTTCATTTCGGCCACCGCCTCTTTCAGACCACTCATTACTGCACGGCCGATAATTGCATGGCCGATATTCAGCTCGTGCATCTCCGGCAGTGCAGCGATCGCTTTCACGTTGTGATATGTCAGGCCGTGGCCGGCATTCACTTTCAGCCCCAGGCTTGCAGCATAGGTTGCCGCTTTGGCAATGCGTTCAAGTTCTTTTGCCTGTTCCGCATCGGTTTTAGCATCGGCATAGCAGCCGGTGTGGATCTCAATATAGGGCGCGCCAACCTCGGCGGCAGCGCTGATCTGTTCATCATCGGCATCAATAAACAGCGAAACAAGGATACCCGCCGCAGCCAGGCGCTGGCAGGCATCACGCATTTTCTCGCGCTGACCGGCAACGTCCAGCCCGCCTTCAGTGGTGACCTCCTGGCGTTTTTCCGGTACCAGGCAGCAGAAGTGCGGTTTCGTTTCACAAGCGATCGCCAGCATCTCTTCGGTAACCGCCATTTCCAGATTCATGCGCGTGTGCAGAGTCTGGCGCAAAATGCGCACGTCACGGTCGGTAATGTGACGGCGATCCTCACGCAGATGCACAGTGATACCATCGGCACCCGCCTGCTCGGCTATAAACGCCGCCTGCACCGGATCCGGATATGCAGTCCCGCGCGCGTTACGCAGGGTGGCAATGTGATCAATATTGACGCCTAACAGTAATTCAGCCATGACAATCCTCGTATTTTTATGGGTTCCGGCGCGGTCTTCGCCCCGCCAGGCCTGTAATTTTTCCGCTATCGTTTGGGAACAAATTGCCGGAATAGCTCGCGGCTTTTCAGCGGTTTGCCACCAAGATACGGCTTTAACGCAATGCGGGTAAAGCGCTTTGCCGCACGCAGGGTGTCGGCATCCGGGAACTCCCGCTCCGCCAGCGCACGCAGATGTCGCCCGGTAAACGTGCTGTTATCGATCACCACGCTGGCGATAAAGCCCTTCTCTTCTCGGTAGCGGTAGGTCATGCCATCATCCACCGGCTCGCCGCTGCCCGCGCAGTGGAGAAAATCCACGCCGTAACCGAGATGGCCAAGCAGTGCCAGCTCAAAGCGGCGCAGGACGGGTTCCGGCGTGCCGGTTGCGCCAGCCAGCGCCTGGATACAGTGCAGATAATCAAAAAAGAGTTCCGAGAAGCGTGTCTCGTGCTCCAGCACTCTGGAGATAAGTTCGTTGACGTAGAGACCGCTGTAGAGCGTGATACCGCTCAGCGGCAGCGCCAGTGATACCGCTTCCGCGCTGCGCAGGGTTTTAACTTCACCGCGCCCGCTAAAGCGAACCAGCAGAGGGGTAAAAGGCTGTAAAGCGCCTTTCAGACTGGAGCGCTTTGAACGTGCGCCTTTGGCGACAAGGCGCACGCGGCCTGACTCTTCCGTGAAGACGTCCAGCATCAGGCTGGTTTCGCTCCAGGGGCGACTATGCAGAACAAATGCGCGCTGCCAGCCTTCCATTATGTTATGCCCGGCGTTCAGGTTGCAGATGCACAGGCTGCTTTTGCGTAAGCCAGTCACTGATTGCAAAACTTACGGTCTGGCCGCCTGCCTGCCCCCCGAAATTCATCGAGATGGCTCGCTTAGAGATCGTCTACATAACCGAGACTGCGCAATGCGCGCTCGTCATCGGCCCAGCCGGATTTCACCTTCACCCATAGTTCAAGGTGAACTTTGGCTTCGAACATCTCTTCCATATCTTTACGAGCTTCAATACCGATGGTTTTGATTTTGGTGCCTTTATTGCCAATCACCATCTTCTTCTGCCCTTCGCGCTCAACCAGGATCAACCCATTGATGTCGTAACCGCCACGTTCATTAGTGACGAATCGTTCGATCTCCACGGTAACCGAGTAAGGCAATTCGGCACCGAGAAAACGCATCAGTTTTTCACGGATGATCTCAGAGGCCATAAAGCGCTGAGAACGATCGGTTACGTAATCTTCCGGGAAGTGGTGAATCGCTTCCGGCAGATGCTTACGCACGATGCTGGCGATGGTATCGACGTTGGTGCCAGTTTCCGCAGAGAGAGGCACGATATCGAGGAAATTCATCTGGCTTGCCAGGAATTGCAGGTGCGGCAACAAATCTGCTTTTTCCTGCACGTTGTCAACTTTGTTGATCGCGAGGATCACCGGCACTTTACTGTCACGCAGCTTGTTGAGCACCATTTCGTCGTCCGGCGTCCATTTGGTGCCTTCGACAACAAAAATCACCAGTTCAACATCACCGATGGAACTGCTGGCTGCTTTGTTCATCAGCCGGTTAATGGCGCGTTTCTCTTCCATATGCAGCCCGGGGGTATCGACGTAAATTGCCTGATATTCCCCTTCGGTATGGATGCCGACGATGCGGTGACGCGTGGTCTGCGCTTTGCGGGAGGTGATCGAAATCTTCTGCCCCAGCAGCTTGTTCAGCAGGGTGGATTTGCCGACGTTAGGACGCCCAACGATGGCGATAAACCCGCAATAGCTTTTTTCAGTTTCAGTGCTCATTCCAACTCCAGTTTTTTCAGCGCCTGTTCGGCGGCAGCTTGTTCCGCCTTGCGACGGCTGGAACCTGTGCCGACCACCGGTTCACTCAGGCCGCTGACCTGGCAGTGGATAGTAAATTCCTGATCGTGCGCTTCGCCACGCACCTGCACCACCAGATAGGAAGGCAGCGGCAGATGGCGACCCTGCAAAAACTCCTGCAGGCGCGTTTTCGGATCTTTTTGTTTATCGCCAGGACTGATTTCGTCCAGACGCGTCTGGTACCAGTTCAGGATTAATTGTTCGATGGTCTGGATATTACTATCGAGGAATACCCCGCCAATTAATGCCTCAACGGTGTCCGCCAGAATAGATTCACGGCGAAAACCGCCGCTTTTCAATTCACCCGGCCCTAAACGCAGACATTCGCCCAGTTCAAATTCGCGGGCGATTTCCGCCAGCGTATTTCCGCGCACCAGTGTCGCACGCATACGGCTCATATCACCTTCATCCACGCGCGGGAAACGATGATAAAGCGCATTTGCAATCACAAAACTTAAAATAGAGTCGCCAAGAAATTCAAGACGCTCATTATGTTTGCTACTGGCGCTGCGGTGGGTTAATGCCTGCTGCAACAAATCGTGATGTTGAAAAGTGTAGCCCAGCTTCCGCTGAAGCCGATTAATTACGATGGGGTTCATGCGATACCAATAAATAAATGCGTCAACAATGCAGCAAACGAAACCGACCTGAAAACAAACCAACGCGGTTTCGTGTGCCGTGGCTCTTGTGGGAACCAGTCCTAAACTTCGGGGGAATATTCTATACGCAACGACCGGGGTTGTCGTTAGCCAGATGGGAATAATCTTGGAAATAATTCGGGGCGCAAGCGTAATGATTGCGCCCCGGCTAATTAATGAATTCCGCCGATACGATTCAGGCGTACACCTGTCGGCCATTCACCTTCTTGTTTCTCGAAGCTCATCCAGATTGCCGTTGCCCGGCCCACCAGATTTTGCTCCGGTACAAAGCCCCAGTAACGGCTGTCCGCGCTGTTGTCGCGGTTATCACCCATCATGAAGTAGTGACCCGGCGGTACAATCCACGTAGCCAGCGGCTGGTTCGCCTGGCGATAGTAGATCCCTAGTTGATCCTGCGCGATAGGCACGGTCAGAATGCGGTGCGTCACATCACCCAGCGTCTCTTTACGCTCGGTCAGACGCACGCCATCGTCCATACTCTGCCCTTTCGGCATCTGGAAGAAACCGCTGCTCGCTTCACCGCCGGTACGACGGCCGAAAGTCTGCACAAAATCGCTCTCTTCCACATTGCTGTAGGTGATTGGCAGCGCGCTACCGCATGCCTGGCCAGAGCTACAGTTCGGCTGCACAGTAACCTGTTTGCTCACCGGATCATAAGTAACTTTATCGCCCGGAAGGCCAACTACACGCTTGATGTAGTCAAGACGCGGATCGTCCGGGTATTTAAATACGGCAATATCGCCGCGTTTCGGATGACCGGTTTCGATCAGCGTTTTCTGGTAAATTGGATCTTTAATGCCATAGGCGAATTTCTCCACCAGAATAAAATCACCAATCAGCAGCGTCGGCATCATCGAACCTGACGGGATCTGAAAAGGTTCATAAATAAACGAACGCACGACCAGAACAATCGCCAGCACCGGGAATACAGAAGCGCCCGTTTCCAGCCAGCCCGGTTTCGGGCCGATTTTCTTCAGCGTTTTCGCATCAAGCGCATCACCTGTCGCAGCCTGCGCGGCGGCCTGACGTTCCCGACGTTTCGGTGCAAAAATAAACTTATCCAGGCACCATAAAATTCCCGTCACCAGCGTCGCGATCACCAGTATCAGGGCAAACATGTTCGCCATGCCAACTCCTTTAGGTTATTTGCTCTCTTTACCTACGTGCAGAATGGCAAGGAACGCTTCCTGCGGCAGTTCGACGTTGCCGACCTGCTTCATACGTTTCTTACCTTCCTTCTGTTTCTGCAGCAGCTTTTTCTTACGGCTGACGTCACCGCCATAGCATTTTGCCAGTACGTTTTTACGCAGCTGTTTCACGGTCGAGCGGGCAATAATGTGGTTGCCAATAGCCGCCTGAATCGCGATATCAAACTGCTGGCGCGGGATCAGATCTTTCATCTTCTCCACCAGCTCACGGCCACGGTACGCCGCGTTATCACTGTGGGTGATCAGCGCCAGCGCATCAACACGCTCGCCGTTAATCAGCACGTCCACACGTACCATGTTTGAAGTCTGGAAACGTTTGAAGTTGTAGTCCAGCGACGCATACCCGCGCGAAGTCGACTTCAGGCGGTCGAAGAAATCCAGCACCACTTCCGCCATCGGAATTTCATAGGTCAGCGCCACCTGATTACCGTGGTAAACCATGTTGGTCTGTACGCCGCGTTTTTCTACGCACAAGGTAATGACGTTGCCCAGGTATTCCTGCGGCAGCAGCATATGACATTCGGCGATCGGCTCGCGCAGTTCGTCGATATTGTTCAACGGTGGCAGCTTGGAAGGGCTGTCGACGTAAACCACTTCTTTGTTGGTGGTCAACACTTCGTAGACTACAGTCGGCGCCGTGGTAATCAGATCCAGATCGTATTCACGCTCCAGACGTTCCTGAATGATCTCCATGTGCAGCAGGCCGAGGAAGCCGCAGCGGAAGCCGAAGCCCAGCGCAGTGGAGCTTTCCGGCTCATAGAACAGCGAAGCATCGTTCAGGCTCAGCTTACCGAGCGCGTCACGGAAGTTTTCATAATCATCGGAACTGACCGGGAACAGACCCGCATACACCTGCGGTTTCACCTTTTTAAAGCCTGGCAGCGCTTTGTCTGCCGGGTTACGGGCGGTGGTCAGGGTATCGCCGACTGGCGCGCCGAGAATGTCTTTAATTGCGCAGACCAACCAGCCTACTTCGCCGCATTTCAGTTCGTTACGGTCAACCTGTTTCGGCGTGAAAATACCGAGCCGATCAGCGTTATAGACCTGCCCGGTGCTCATCACCTTAATTTTGTCGCCTTTGCGCATGGTGCCATTTTTAATACGCACCAGAGAAACCACGCCAAGGTAGTTATCGAACCAGGAGTCGATGATCAGCGCCTGCAACGGCGCATCCGGATCACCTTCCGGCGGCGGAATATCACGCACCAGACGTTCCAGTACGTCCGGAACGCCGACGCCAGTTTTCGCCGAGCAGCGCACCGCATCGGTAGCGTCGATACCGACGATGTCTTCAATCTCTTCCGCAACGCGTTCAGGATCGGCAGCTGGCAGATCGATCTTGTTCAGTACTGGCACCACTTCGAGATCCATTTCAATGGCGGTATAGCAGTTCGCCAGCGTCTGCGCTTCAACGCCCTGCCCGGCATCCACCACCAGCAGCGCCCCTTCACAGGCAGCCAGCGAGCGGGAAACCTCATAGGAGAAGTCAACGTGACCTGGGGTATCGATAAAGTTGAGCTGGTAGATTTCGCCATTCTTGGCTTTGTAATCCAGCGTCACACTTTGCGCTTTGATAGTAATACCGCGCTCGCGCTCAAGATCCATCGAATCAAGAACCTGGGCTTCCATTTCGCGATCGGAAAGACCACCGCAAATCTGGATGATACGGTCAGACAGCGTCGACTTACCGTGGTCGATGTGAGCGATGATCGAAAAGTTACGAATATTCTTCATAGAGTGAGATTTTATGCCTTACGAGTAGCTAAGAGGCCTGTTCGCGCCTGACGTCAAATGTACTGAAACGCCGCATTCTACACTACAACCACAATGCGGGGAAATGCCAGAAAGTGACGCCATTACCGCAAGGCGAAAAGGGAAATTACGGACGATTTACAGCAGTGGCGCTATCGACGCGAATCATCTCTGGCGGCAAGCCAACGCTTAAAATCACTGGCTGCCACTCACTGCGAGTAGCCAGCTTTGGCGACAGCCCGCGCGCGAGTAAAAAGCCACCAACACCGCCCAGCACCGCGCCGCACAGCGCTGCGATATCGGCAGCAAACAGCGACTGGAAAATGGCCCCCATGGCAAACAGCCCCACCAGCGGCGACATATACACCAGCATGGCGGAGCTCAGCAAGCTGGCTTCAGCAATGCCCAGCTCCACTTTTTGCCCCGCCACCAACGGTTGTTCGCAAGGAACAGCAATGGAGTGCGTTGTTTGCGGACCCAGTTTATTCAGCACACGGCTGCCGCAACCTGCACGGGAAGCGCAACTGCTACAGGATGCTTTGACATCACATTCGACCAGCGCGTTACCATTTTGCCAGGAAACGACTGTCGCCCACTCTTTAATCATTGTGCGGCCTTCAATTTAAGGCTGTCAGCAATACGTTTTGCGGTTTGTGGTGGCAATTCGCCGACAACAGTGATTTCCGCGTTATCGCGAACCGTGGTCATCACGGTGCGTCGACCGGTGCGCAGTAACTGTTCGGAGCTGTTCTGATTGGCCGGGCTGACGTTAACCGAGAAGCTGAATAGCCCATCAGAATAAAGACGTGATTCAACCGGCATCTCAAGCGTTGGCAATTTACGGCGGCTGCTGGCGACCTGCTCAAAGCCCTGCGGTACCCAGGATGGCATCCAGTTGAAATCAACCTTATCGCCAACCGGTAATGACAGCAGCGGTGGCAGACTGGCTTTTGCCAGCGTCTGCATATTACTGGCAACCAGGCCATTGACCGAGAAGGCGATGACGCGGAACTGCTCAAGGGTTTCGCCATCGCGATCGAGCAGGTCGACGCGCATTGGCAGATGCGTCTCCTCATCCATCCAGACAATATAGCTGTACCGGGTTCCATCGCGCGCCACAACGCGGATCACTTCACACAGCCTGTCAGCAATGCGCGTACGGCCTACAGAGATGAAGTCATAGTAAGGGGAAAGACGTTTGAAATCGGTATAAACCAGCGACGGTAGCGAATCGACAATATAGTTGCCGTTGAGCGTAAAGGGCTCAAGACCAGGCTCAAAGTAGCTGATCTCACTGCCCCTCTGCACCACTTCCCGACGCGGACCGTCCATTTGCAATAACTGTGCAAGCGGTTGGTCATTCAAACGCACATGGCGGTAGCGTAAAGACTCTACTCCCTGATTATTAATGCTGATAAAAGACAGTTCGTAGTTGAGTGACTGACTCGCCACATTCATTTGCTGCAACAACGCCTCGGATGAACCATCAGCCGAGGCGTTAACAGAGAAGAACAGGCCAGTAGCCACAAAAGACATGGCACACCAAAGTTGCTTCATTACTGCGATTGCGTTCCTAAAGTTTGATTTCCCGGCACCTGTACAGCAGCCTGCTGCGTTTGCGCCTGCTCAAACTGAAGCTGTTCGGAGTGCAGACGGCGTTGCAGTTCGTAATCCTGCAACATCGCATTAATGCGATGACGCTGTTCCTGCACCTGCTGTTGCTGACCGGCGTTTGCCGATGCATCAGAAGGAACCCCCAAACTTACCGGACTGGCTTTACCCATCATCGGCAGCGTATTAAACACTGGCGCTTCGGGCTGTTGGGTTGATTCAGTCGAGCCATTATAGTGCTGGACGCCAACAATAACAGCAAGTGACACGCATGCCGCTACGCCCATTTGAGTAAGTTGGCTTGCCCACGGGCGAACCTTGTGCCAGAACGGCATCTTCTGCCATTGGTGCGGTGCAGGCTGCGCTTCGGGAATCAACGGCGTTGTGGTTTCAACGGCGTCGTTCTCAATCGCGGCCATCACGCGGGCGGAGATATCGAAATGGAGGAGATCGGCCGTATCACCGCGCATAGAGTCGCGAATCAGGTGATAGTTCTCCCAGGTTCTCTGCATTTCAGGATCGCGGGTCAGCTCTGCGAGCAGCTCGCTATCCAGCGTTTCACCATCCATTAAAGCGGAAAGTTGTTCTTTCTGCATGCCTAATACCTTTTTCAGTATCCCGCTATCGTCAACGCCTGATAAGCGGTTGAACTTTATTATCAATAGCTTCACGCGCACGGAAGATACGTGAACGCACTGTACCAACCGGGCAATCCATGATGACCGCAATCTCTTCATAACTCAGGCCATCCAACTCCCGCAACGTAATTGCCATGCGTAAATCTTCCGGGAGCGACTCAATGGTACGGAAAACTATTTGTCTCAGTTCTTCTGACAACATTAAGTTCTCAGGGTTCGAAATTTCTTTCAGTGCACCGCCACTTTCGAAGTTTTCTGCATCAATAGCGTCCACATCACTGGATGGCGGCCTGCGCCCTTGGGCGACCAGGTAATTTTTCGCTGTGTTAACTGCAATTCGGTATAGCCAGGTATAAAAAGCACTATCTCCCCTGAACGAATCAAGCGCGCGATAGGCCTTTATAAATGATTCTTGTACGACATCAGGTACATCGCCCGAAGGGACATACCGGGAAACCAGACTCGCCACTTTATGCTGGTAGCGCACCACCAGTAAGTTAAACGATTTCTGATCTCCTTTTTGGACCCTTTCGACAAGAACCTGATCCGTTAACTGCTCGCTCATCCGAGGTAAAATCTCCCCAAAACCAATTTCCACGCGTATCCAGAAACGCCACTCCAATACTGCAATATGAGCAAGCAGCCAATTAGAGCCCAGGTTTACAGTAAAGTTCCGTTACGCCATTGTTTTTGTGCATCGTTCGCAAAAAAAATCATTATCACTCATTATAAGTCTGCAAACGCTGAACACTGTGTTTCTCAAAGAAAAGACCTTAAGATCGCCAGAGAGTAACGCAATAGTGGTTTTTTTTCATCTCTAATACACCTTCACTAACGATCTGCATCTTAATATTTTTTCCGCTGATGACAGATGCTGGCACAAAAATTCTGTTTAGCCATTAATACAACCCTTGCAAAAAAGAGTGATCTTTCGCCGGATACGGTGCTATGCTCAGTAAACCTTGTTTAGTAAATTAAACACAGATCATGAAAACAACGCCTGAACTCTCCTGTGATGTCCTGGTTGTCGGTAGCGGCGCCGCCGGTCTTTCAGTGGCTTTACGTCTGGCTGCACAGCACAAAGTTATCGTCTTAAGTAAGGGGCCAATCAGTGAAGGCTCAACATTTTATGCTCAGGGCGGCATTGCAGCCGTTTTTGACGAAACAGACAGCGTCGAATCCCATGTGGAAGATACGCTGATTGCTGGCGCAGGAATTGTTGAACGTCACGCGGCAGAATTTGTCGCCAGCAATGCGCGTTCCTGCGTACAGTGGCTTATCGATCAGGGGGTGTTATTTGACACCGAGGTCGCCGCAAATGGCGAGTCCAGCTACCATCTGACGCGCGAAGGCGGGCACAGTCATCGCCGCATCCTTCATGCCGCCGATGCCACCGGTAAAGCGGTGGAAAATACCCTGGTCAGCAAGGCCATCAACCATCCGAATATTCGTGTACTCGAACGCTGCAATGCGGTGGATTTGATTATTTCGGACAAAATCGGTCTTCCGGGTACGCGTCGCGTAGTTGGCGCATGGGTGTGGAACCGAAATAAAGAACAAGTGGAAACCTGCCGGGCAAAGGCAGTGGTGCTGGCGACCGGCGGTGCATCAAAAGTCTATCAATACACCACCAACCCGGATATATCCTCCGGTGACGGTATCGCCATGGCGTGGCGCGCTGGTTGCCGGGTAGCGAACCTGGAATTTAACCAGTTCCATCCCACTGCGCTGTTTCATCCGCAGGCACGCAGCTTCCTGCTCAGCGAAGCGCTGCGCGGTGAAGGAGCCTATTTAAAACGTCCGGACGGTACGCGTTTTATGCCGGACTTTGATCCGCGTGGCGAACTGGCTCCGCGTGATGTCGTCGCCCGCGCTATAGATCATGAAATGAAGCGCCTCGGTGTAGACTGCATGTATCTCGATATTAGCCATAAACCTGCCGAATTTATTCGTCATCACTTCCCGATGATTTATGAAAAATTGCTGGGTCTGGGGATCGATTTGACCAAAGAACCTGTGCCGATTGTGCCTGCAGCGCACTACACCTGCGGAGGCGTGATGGTTGACGATCGCGGACGTAGCGATGTCGACGGCCTCTATGCCATTGGCGAAGTGAGCTATACCGGCCTGCACGGCGCGAACCGCATGGCATCGAATTCACTGCTTGAATGCCTGGTGTACGGTTGGTCGGCGGCGGAAGACATTACCCGCCGCATGCCGTATGCACATGCCATTCCGGCGCTGCCAGCCTGGGATGAAAGCCGCGTCGACGACGCCGATGAGCAGGTTATCCTGCAACATAACTGGCACGAACTGCGGCTGTTTATGTGGGACTACGTGGGTATCGTACGCACCACAAAACGACTCGAACGCGCAATGCGCCGCATTACCTTGTTGCAGCAGGAAATTGACGAGTACTACGCCAATTTCCGCGTCTCTAATAATCTGCTGGAGTTGCGTAACCTGGTACAGGTAGCCGAGCTGATTGTACGCTGCGCGATGCAGCGCAAAGAGAGCCGCGGGTTGCATTACACGCTGGATTACCCCGAACAGCTTGCGGAATCCGGCCCGACGGTACTCTCGCCGCGCAGTTACATAAACAAGTAGAAGCTCTGGGTCAGCGCGGTGTAGCTGTCGGAATAGCGCTGATCCAGCCCGCGAATCGCCAGCCGGTCGGCGAACACCTCACCGGCGCACGGCGAGAACGCCAGCAGGACACGATGCGGCAACCGACTTTCCGTTTCTGACACATCGGTTCGCAAACGTAAATGCCAGCCGATACCAAGCGCTTTCTGCGTGAAAAGCTCGCTGGCTTCAATCGGCAGTACAACGCAGAAAAAGCCCTCTTCCGTCACTAGTGTGGCAGTAATTTCCAGTAATGACTGATGATCCAGCGTGGTGGTATAACGCGCGCGATCGCGTTCTGGCGTCGCACATTTCACCCCTTCGTCAAAATAGGGAGGATTACTGACAATCAGATCATAACGCGCCGTATTCTCAATGCTCCACTGGCGAATATCAGCCTCGTGAACTGTGATACGATCTGCCCACGGCGATGCCAGCACATTTTCCTGCGCCTGCGAAGCAGCCTGCTCATCAAGTTCGACGGCATCAATGGTCACCGTCGGCCCAGTTCGCTGCGCCAACATCAGCGCCAGCAGACCGCTGCCCGTGCCAATATCCAGCACATGCCGGGCTTTCGATACCGGCGACCAGGCCCCCAACATCAAACCATCAGTGCCCACTTTCATGGCGCAACGATCGTGTGCGACAAAGAATTTTTTAAACGTGAAGCCGTCACGGCGCAGCTGAGCCTTTGGCTGAGACATCTTTACAACCTCAATACGGAAACAGGCGTAGCATAGGCGAAAGCAAAGCGCCGGAAAAGCGATAAGCAGACAACAGATGAAGATTCCAGCCGTAACGTCTATAATCAGCGCCCCACACAGAGGTAGATCATGACTGTAACGACTTTTTCCGAACTCGAACTTGACGACAGCCTGCTGGACGCGCTCCAGGATAAAGGCTTTACGCGCCCAACCGCTATCCAGGCTGCTGCCATTCCGCCTGCGCTTGAGGGGCGTGACGTCCTTGGTTCTGCGCCTACTGGTACCGGTAAAACGGCGGCCTATCTGCTGCCAGCGTTGCAACACCTTCTGGACTTTCCACGTAAGAAATCCGGCCCGCCGCGTGTTCTGATCCTAACGCCAACCCGAGAGCTGGCAATGCAGGTTGCTGATCATGCCCGCGAACTGGCGGCGAATACCCATCTGGATATCGCTACCATTACCGGCGGCGTCGCCTACATGAACCATGCTGAAGTGTTCAGCGAAAACCAGGATATCGTGGTTGCCACCACCGGTCGCCTGCTACAATACATTAAAGAAGAGAACTTCGACTGTCGCGCAGTAGAAACGTTGATCCTCGATGAAGCCGATCGCATGCTGGATATGGGCTTCGCGCAGGATATCGAGCATATTGCGGGTGAAACCCGCTGGCGCAAGCAGACTATGCTCTTCTCAGCAACGCTTGAAGGCGATGCGATCAAAAATTTCGCCGAACGTCTGCTGGAAGATCCCGTAGAAGTCTCCGCCACACCGTCAACGCGCGAACGTAAGAAAATCCACCAGTGGTACTACCGCGCCGACAACCTTGAACACAAGACCGCTCTGCTGATACACCTGCTGAAACAGCCGGAAGTCAGCCGTTCTATCGTCTTCGTGCGTAAACGTGAACGCGTGCATGAGCTGGCAGGCTGGCTGCGCGAAGCGGGCATTAATAACTGCTATCTCGAAGGCGAGATGGTACAGGTGAAGCGTAACGAAGCGATCAAACGTCTGACCGACGGTCGCGTCAATGTGCTTATCGCCACCGATGTTGCTGCGCGTGGTATCGACATTCCGGATGTCAGCCACGTCATTAACTTCGATATGCCGCGCAGTGGCGACACCTACCTGCACCGTATTGGCCGCACCGGCCGCGCCGGTCGCAAAGGAGCAGCAATTTCCCTGGTTGAAGCGCACGATCACCTGCTGTTGGGCAAAGTAGGCCGTTACGTTGAAGAGCCGCTGAAAGCCCGCGTCGTGGATGAACTGCGCCCGACAACGCGAGTGCCAAACGAGAAGCTGAAAGGCAAGCCGTCGAAAAAAGTACTGGCCAAACGCGAAGAGAAGAAAAAAGAGAAAGAAAAAGAGAAGCCGCGCGTGAAGCAACGCCATCGCGATACCAAAAACATCGGTAAGCGACGCAAACCCAACACTGCAAACAGCGAGCAGCAAAAAACAGAAGAGTAAAAAAACGCCGGGATATCCCTAATGCCGATCGTTTAAGGATCGGTTGAACGATCCGGTGGCTGGTATAAAAAGGGTTCATGTTCATCATGGACCCTTTTTAAATGGAACTTTCACAAGCCCCCGGTATTATTAATATCACCTCCCCTGAGCATGCACGTAGCCTCTCTGACCTCATTCCCGCTGAATTCATTCACAAGGCGCGTTAACGTTGACTGATACTGTCACGCTCCGCAAACGCAAACTTGCTCTTGAATCCATGCTCTGGCTTGTCGTTGGCGTCTCCATCTTCTGCAATCGTCCCATGACCGAAATCGTGAATCCGATGGATATCACTGACAGACCAGAATCGCTATCTGAGCAATGATATTAGTGAGTTATGTCGCCATAGGTGGGAAATTGAACGGGGTTATCGGCAAGCGAAACAGGGGATGCTGGATAGTCGCTGGACGTTACGCTGCAAGTTGCCAGAACTGGTGCGACATGGCTGGTATTGCCGGGAAGAAGAGAGCGAAGTTACACTCGGGAATTAAGAGTAAAAGCCAGAAATATCCGGCGAGAAAAAATGCTGATCACCTTAAGTGACCAGCATTAGGGATATCCCGTTTTTATATCAGCCTGAAATTACAGGCTTTCAGTAAAGGTACGAGCAATAACGTCGCGCTGCTGTTCCGGCGTCAACGAGTTAAAACGTACTGCATAACCGGATACACGAATGGTCAGCTGCGGGTATTTTTCCGGGTGTTCAACGGCATCAAGCAGCGTTTCACGACGCAGAACATTCACGTTCAGGTGCTGACCACCTTCCACGCGCACTTCCGGTTTCACTTCCATCGGAATTTCACGGTATTCGATAGCGCCCAGTTTGTTGACCGCAATCACTTCATCTTCCGCGAAACCACCTTTTGCACAGACGCAACGAGCTTCGCCTTTTTCGCTATCGAGCAACCAGAACGAGTTCAGCAGGTTATCGTTTGCAGCTTTAGTAATCTGGATACCAGTAATCATGATTTGCCTCCCTTCGGCACATTATCGATTCGCCGGTTTTCCCGGCCAATTGGTAAAACCATTGTTGTCTGATTGTTTATATACCAGTCTGACACCCTGCATTCTTTGATTTAAATCAACAAAAACCACACCATAAAAATGGTGATTAGGGAATATACTTGTTTTATATCAAGTTACACGCTTCAGGTTATCTTAAAACATTTGTAAATTTTCAAATTTTTTTGAGTAAATTCTGCAAAAGCCGACGGTGAATTTTGTTCTGCCGAAAGAAGCAGTTAAGCTACGGGGAACCAACTTCGCAGGAGAGCGGGATGACCACCTCATTAACATGGCATGATGTGCTGGCAGAAGAAAAACAGCAGCCCTACTTTATTAATACTCTCAGTACGGTTGCGGCTGAGCGGCAGTCCGGAATGACCATCTACCCACCACAGAAAGATGTGTTTAACGCCTTCCGTTTTACCGAACTGGGCGACGTTAAAGTGGTGATTCTGGGGCAGGATCCCTATCATGGTCCAGGTCAGGCGCACGGTCTGGCATTTTCTGTGCGTCCAGGTATCGCCATCCCACCTTCCCTGCTGAATATGTATAAAGAGCTGGAAAACACCATACCGGGCTTCGTGCGACCTCAGCATGGTTATCTGGAGAGCTGGGCACGCCAGGGCGTATTGCTGCTCAACACTGTGCTGACGGTACGTGCTGGCCAGGCGCACTCACATGCTAGCCTCGGCTGGGAAACCTTTACCGACAAAGTGATCGCGCTGATTAATGAACATAGGGAAGGCATCGTGTTTTTACTCTGGGGTTCGCATGCGCAGAAGAAAGGGGCGATTATCGACAAATCCCGCCACCATGTTTTGCGCGCGCCGCACCCGTCGCCGCTCTCTGCGCATCGCGGCTTCTTTGGTTGTAATCACTTTGTGCTGGCAAATCAGTGGTTGGAGCAGCATGGAGAACAGCCTATCGACTGGATGCCGACTCTGCCCGCGGAAACCGAGTAAAAAAAGCCAGCATTGCGCTGGCTTTTCATACTGCTGGCTAACGTCAGACTCAGGCTTTGTTCTGCCGCCACCATTCTGCCAGCAACACGCCGGTTGCCACAGAAACATTGAGACTTTCAACGTTGCCGGTACCATCAATCGAGACGCTCAGATCCGCGCGGGAAAGCGCCGCATCAGATAACCCATCTCGCTCCTGGCCCAATACCAGCACCATTTTTTTCGGTAACGTCGCTTTGAACAGCGGCGTGCCGTTATGGCTGGAAGTCGTTACCAGCGCATAACCTGCCTGACGGAACTCTTCCAGCGCATCGACAAAGCTGTCGCCAGTAATTGCCTGAACGTGTTCGGCTCCGCCTTCTGCGGTACGCACTGCCGCACCGGATTCAATCACCGCAGCATCCTGCAACACCACACCTTTGACGCCAAAGTGCGCGCAGCTACGCATAATCGCCCCGAGGTTATGCGGGTTGCCGACATCTTCAAGCGCCAGCACGCAATCCTCTTCACCGACGCTTGCCACCCATTTCTGCACGCTCAAACCATTGCGTTTTTTGATCAGGAAACAGACACCGCCGTGATGTTCCGTACCGGACGCTTTCTCCAGTTCTTCGTCATCCACCACATGATAAGCTTTGCGGTTTGCCGCCATCCAGCGCAGGGCTTCTTTAAAACGCGGCGTTACGCTCTGCACAAACCAGGCGCGAACAATGGATTCCGGACGGCTGCTGAACAGCGCCTGACAGGCGTTTTCGCCATATACGCGCGTCTCTTCCGCACGCTGACGACGCAGCACTTCGGGATCGATAAAGCTTTTACCGCTGATACCGCCGTGATCCGGTTTTTCCGGCGTGTCGTCGCCCGGCGCGCGGGAAACAGTGCGCCACGGTGAATCACCACGTTCACTGTAATTGTCTCGCTGCGGGCGGCGACTGTTGTTGTCGCGAGCAGAACGGCTTCTGTCATCACGGCCTGGGCGGCCACGATCATCGCGGGCAGTACGACGGTCATCTCCGGCACGAGACGACGATCCTGCACGTGCTGGCCCTTTCCCGGTGCGCGGGTTTTGGCCACGTTTATCGGAATCATCATCACTGCGGACATACATCACTTTGACCTTGCCGCTTTTGTTCTTTAATTCATCGTTCATGCTTTTCTCCACCAGCGCTGCGCGAAGCGCGCAGATTACCTGATGTCCTTGCGCTTCGCCATTAATTCGTTCAAAAGCTATCGTCTATTGTATTCATTGAACAAAACTCATTGTCGTTTAAAAGCTCCTTATTAATACTATGTAACATAGTAGAAACATACCGGCAGTCATGCCGCTCTGTACCATCGCTTTTCCTGAGGTTAGTTATGAATACCGTATGTGCAAGCTGTCAGGCGCTGAACCGCATTCCCGAAGAGAGAATGAACGACGGCGCAAAATGTGGACGCTGTGGACACGAGCTGTTCGATGGAGATGTGATCAACGCTACCGGTGAAACGCTGGATAAATTGCTGAAAGACGATCTGCCCGTGGTCGTTGATTTCTGGGCACCATGGTGCGGCCCGTGCCGTAGTTTTGCGCCGATTTTTGAAGATGTGGCGGAAGAACGCAGCGGCAAAGTGCGATTTGTCAAAGTAAACACCGAAGCTGAACGTGAACTGAGTGCACGATTCCGCATTCGCAGTATTCCAACCATTATGCTGTTCAAGAATGGTGAAGTTGTCGACATGCTTAGCGGTGCCATGCCGAAAGCGCCGTTCGACAGTTGGCTCAACGAATCGCTGTGATCCCGTCGGAGCGCATCTTGTGCCCCGTTTCCGGCTCTGCGACAATGGCGTTTTTATTGCACAATCCCCATGACCGAAAACGCTGTTCTTCGACTCCGCGCCGAACGCCTTGCCCGTTCGACGCGTCCGTTCCTTGCCCGTGGTAACCGTATCCGCCGCTGTCAGCGTTGCCTGCTGCCGCTGCGCCAGTGCCTGTGCGAGACGTTAAAACCCTCAACCGCCAACAGCCGTTTCTGCCTGGTGATGTTCGATACCGAACCAATGAAGCCGAGCAATACAGGAAGGTTGATCGCCGATGTGTTACCCGATACGCTGGCCTTTCAGTGGTCTCGTACCGAACCGCCGAAGGCGCTTATCGATCTCTGCCGCAGCGAGACGTACCAGCCAATGGTGGTGTTTCCCGCCTCTTATGCGGGCAGCGAACGACAGGTGCTTAGCACGCCGCCTACAGGTAAACCGCCGCTGTTTATTATGCTGGACGGCACCTGGGCCGAAGCGCGAAAAATGTTTCGCAAAAGCCCTTATCTGGATGAACTGCCGGTTATCTCTGTGGATCTCTCGCGCGTTTCCGTTTACCGCCTGCGGGAAGCACATGCCGACGATCAATATTGCACCGCGGAAGTGGCGATTGCGCTGCTGGATATTGCGCACGACAACGCGGCCGCACAGGCGCTCGGCGAACATTTCGCGCTCTTTCGCGAACGTTATCTGGCAGGTAAAACCCGCCATCCATCCGCTATCACAGCAAACGCAGCCGAAAACGTTTAAAATCATCGGATCTCTCTTAAGCGGAGGCCAGTATGAGCCAACGAGGTCTGGAAGCGTTATTACGTCCCCGATCGATTGCTGTGGTGGGCGCGTCAATGAAGGCGGATCGCGCAGGTTTTCTGATGATGCGCAATTTACTGGCGGGAGGTTTTGCCGGGCCGGTATTGCCGGTCACGCCCGCCTATAAAGCGGTTCAGGGCGTGCTGGCCTGGCCGGATGTCGCCAGCCTGCCGTTTACGCCCGATCTCGCGGTGCTGTGCACGCATGCCAAACGCAACCTTGAACTGCTTGATGCGCTGGGGCAAAAAGGCTGCAAAACCTGCATTATTCTCTCGGCGCCTCCCGAACAGCACCCACTTCTTCTGGCATGTGCTGCACGCTACCAGATGCGACTACTCGGCCCGAACAGCCTCGGTTTACTTGCGCCATGGCAGGGGCTGAACGCCAGTTTTTCGCCGGTGCCAATTACGCGTGGCAAACTGGCGTTTATCTCCCAATCAGCGGCCGTGTCGAATACGATCCTCGACTGGGCGCAACAAAGAGAGATGGGATTCTCTTACTTCATCGCGCTTGGCGATAGCCTGGATATCGATGTTGACGAGCTGCTGGATTTTCTCGCGCGGGATAGTAAAACCAGCGCTATTCTGCTGTATCTGGAACATTTAAGCGATGCGCGTCGCTTTGTCTCTGCCGCCCGCAGCGCATCACGAAATAAACCTATCTTGGTTATCAAAAGTGGCCGCAGCCCAGAAGCGCAGCGATTATTGCAGGTGCATTCCGGTCTTGATCCTGCCTGGGATGCGGCGATTCAGCGAGCTGGTTTGCTACGTGTCCAGGATACACATGAACTATTTTCCGCAGTAGAAACTCTCAGCCATATGCGTCCGCTACGTGGCGAACGCCTGATGATCGTCAGTAATGGCGCCGCACCGGCAGCGCTAGCGCTGGATGAGCTTTGGCTGCGTAATGGCAAACTGGCCACGCTCAGCGAAGAGACACTATCCCGTTTGCACACGGCGTTACCGCATTCCGTCGTCCCCGGTAACCCGCTCGATTTACGCGATGATGCCAGTAATGCACGCTATGTCGCGGCGCTTAATATTTTGCTCGACAGCCATGATTACGACGCGTTGATGGTGATCCATGCGCCCAGCGCCGCCGCACCGGGCAGCGAAAGCGCAGTAACATTGATCGACGCGCTGAACAAACATCCGCGCGGGAAATATGTGACGGTGCTGACCAACTGGTGCGGCGAGTTTTCTTCGCAGGAAGCGCGACGCCTGTTCAGCGAAGCGGGTTTACCCACTTACCGCACGCCGGAAGGTACCATTACGGCGTTTATGCATATGGTGGAGTATCGCCGCAACCAGAAACAACTCCGCGAAACACCCGCAATATCCCTCAGCATGGCGGCGAATACCGCCGAAGCGCACCATCTGTTACAGCAAGCGCTGATGGAGGGCGCAACGACGCTGGATACTCATGAAGTCCAGCCAATTTTAGGCGCCTGGGGGCTACAAACACTTCCGACATGGATTGCCAATGACAGCGCTGAAGCCGTACACATTGCCGAACAGATTGGTTACCCAGTTGCCTTAAAACTGCGTTCACCGGATATTCCTCACAAATCCGAAGTTCAGGGGGTGATGCTTTATCTGCGCACGGCGAACGAGGTGCAGCAGGCAGCGGATGCGATTATTGATCGTGTGAAGATGAACTGGCCTCAGGCGCGTATTCACGGTTTGCAGGTGCAAAGCATGGCAAACCGCGCGGGTGCGCAGGAACTGCGGGTGGTTGTCGAATATGATCCTGTGTTCGGCCCGTTGATTATGTTAGGCGAAGGCGGCATTGAGTGGCGGGCAGAAGATCAGGCCGCCGTTGCGCTGCCGCCGCTGAACATGAATCTCGCCCGTTATCTGGTGATTCAGGCGATTAAAAGTAAAAAGATCCGCGGGCGCAGCGCGTTACGCTCGCTGGATATTGTCGGGTTAAGCCAGTTTCTGGTGCAGGTTTCGAATCTGATTGTTGATTGCCCGGAAATTGAGCGGCTGGATATTCATCCTTTACTTGCCTCCGGTAGCGAATTTACCGCGCTGGATGTGACCATGGCCATTGCCCCCGTTGCCGGAAACGGTGAAACGCGTCTCGCTATTCGTCCCTATCCTCAGCATCTGGAAGAAGAGGTTGAGATGAAAAATGGCGAGCAGTGCCTGTTCCGCCCGATTCTTCCGGAAGATGAGCCCCAACTACGTCGCTTTATCGCCCTGGTGACAAAAGAGGATCTTTACTACCGATACTTTAGCGAGATCAACGAATTTACCCATGATGATTTAGCGAATATGACACAGATCGACTACGATCGGGAAATGGCATTTGTTGCAGTACGACGCACAGATCTGGGTGAAGAAATTCTGGGCGTTACGCGTGCGATTTCTGACCCGGATAATATTGACGCTGAATTTGCTGTGCTGGTTCGCTCCGATTTGAAAGGGCTAGGACTTGGTCGACGTTTACTTGAGAAGCTTATCAGTTATACCCGGGATCACGGACTTAAGCGCTTGAATGGTATTACTATGCCCAACAATCGCGGCATGGTGACGCTGGCGCGTAAACTGGGATTTGACGTTGATATTCAGCTGGAAGATGGCATTGTGGGATTGTCTCTCCAACTGATGAAGACGGATCAATCCTGAGTAAGGTACTGGAAATGTTGACTACTTTAGCAGGCACAGTGTTATTATTGCCCGCTTATGTCGTCTGCATGGTACAGAAGACCCTTCAATAAACAGAGAAGAAACGCACTGTGATGTTGTCAAAATTTAAGCGTAATAAACATCAACAACACCTTGCCCAACTCCCCAAGATTGCTCAGTCAGTTGATGACATAGAGTTTTTCTACTCACCCGCTGATTTCAGGGAGACGCTGCTGGCGAAAATCGCCAGTGCTACGCGCCGGATCTATATCATCGCCCTGTACCTGGAGCAGGACGATGGCGGGAAAGGAATTCTGCACGCGCTGTATGAAGCCAAGCGCCAGCGCCCGGAACTGGATGTCTGTGTGCTTGTTGACTGGCACCGCGCCCAGCGCGGCCGCATTGGCGCAGCGGCATTGAACACTAACGCCGACTGGTACTGCCGCCTCGCTCAGGAAAATCCGGACGTTGTAGTTCCGGTCTATGGCGTTCCTGTGAATACGCGTGAAGCGCTCGGTGTGCTGCATTTCAAAGGATTTATCATTGATGACAGCGTACTTTACAGCGGTGCAAGCCTCAATGACGTCTATTTGCATCAGCACGATAAATATCGCTATGACCGCTATCAGTTGATCCGCAACCCGCAAATGGCGGATATCATTCGTAACTGGGTCGATCAGAACCTGATTCAGGGACGCGGAGTAAATCGCCTTGATAATGCTCAGCGTCCGAAAAGCCCGGAAATCAAAAATGATATTCGTCTGTTCCGTCAGGAGCTGCGCGATGCTACGTACCATTTCCAGGGCAATGCGGATAACGAACAACTGGCGGTCACGCCGCTGGTCGGTCTGGGTAAATCCAGCCTGCTGAACAAAACTATTTTCCATCTGATGCCGTGTGCAGAGCACAAGCTGACGATTTGTACCCCTTATTTCAACCTGCCTGCTGTGCTGGTGCGTAACATTATTCAGTTACTGCGCGAGGGTAAAAAAGTGGAAATTATCGTTGGCGACAAAACGGCTAACGATTTTTTCATTCCGGAAGATCAACCGTTCAAAATCATCGGCGCGCTACCTTATTTGTATGAAATCAATCTGCGTCGCTTCCTGAGCCGGCTACAGTATTACGTTAATACCGATCAGTTAGTTGTGCGTTTATGGAAAGATGACGATAACACTTATCACCTGAAAGGAATGTGGGTGGATGATGAATGGATCCTGCTGACAGGTAACAATCTGAACCCCCGCGCCTGGCGGCTGGATCTGGAAAACGCCATCCTGATTCACGATCCGAAACATGAACTGGCGGCTCAGCGCAGCAAAGAACTGGAGCTTATCCGCACGCATACGACTGTGGTGAATCATTATCGTGATTTGCAAAGCATTGCAGATTATCCGGTGAAGGTGCGCAAACTTATTCGCCGATTGCGCCGTATACGCATAGATAAGCTGATAAGCCGTATTCTTTAAATACTAAGCCCCTGTCTGCGTGATGGGGCTTTTTTTTCGGATCTGCTGATGAAATACGTGCTGATAGCAAGTGTGGTGCTACTGACAGGTTGTAGTCATATGGCGAATGATAACTGGAGTGGGCAAGATAAGGCGCAGCATTTTCTGGGCTCCGCCATGCTTTCTGCCGCTGGTAACGAGGTAGCGCAACATCAGGGATATAGCCGCGATCGCAGTGCAATGGTAGGGCTGATGTTTTCAATTAGCCTTGGCGCATCGAAGGAGCTTTGGGACAGCCGCCCGGCAGGGAGCGGCTGGAGCTGGAAAGATTTCGCATGGGATGTTGCCGGTGCCACGACGGGTTATACCGTGTGGCAACTGGCAAGTCACTAAAGACGGATGCCTTTTCCTTTGCGATGAAGCATAAGCGAGACCAGAAATGCTAATGCTCCCAGCACAGTGACGTACCAGAAAAAAACGGTTTCGACACCGAATGACTTTAACGACAGTGCTACATATTCTGCCGAACCGCCAAATAACGCATTCGCCACGGCATAAGAAAGCCCGACCCCGAGAGCGCGCACCTGTGCGGGAAACATTTCTGCTTTCAGGATCCCGCTGATCGAGGTGTAAAAACTGACGATCACCAGCGCCAGCATCACCAGAGCAAATGCCGCGTATGGCGACGTGATGCTGTGCAATGCACTCAGGATCGGTACGGTGCACACCATTGAAAGACCGCCGAACAGTAGCATCGATGTACGGCGCCCAATCTTATCAGATAAAGCACCGATAATCGGTTGAATCAGCATGAAAACAAACAAAGCTATAGTCATAATAATACTGGCAACGTTTGCGTGCATACCCGCCGTATTAACCAGATATTTCTGCATATAAGTGGTGAAGGTGTAAAACGCCAACGATCCACCCGCCGTGAACCCAAGCACCATCAGAAAAGCTTTACGGTTGCGCCATAATCCTTTCATTGAACCAGCTTCTTTTAAAGCCCGAACTTCTTGCTGCGATGTTTCATCCAGTTGGTGGCGTAACCAAAGTGCAACAATGGCCAGCACTGCACCAATGGCAAAGGGGATACGCCAGCCCCATGCGCGTAATTCAGCATCATCAAGAATCTGTTGCAGGAGCACGACAACCAGTAGCGCCAGCAATTGCCCACCGATCAGCGTAACATACTGGAATGATGCGTAAAAACCTTTACGTCCTTCCACGGCGACTTCGCTCATATAGGTCGCACTGGTACCGTACTCGCCGCCGACAGAAAGCCCCTGGAACAAACGGGCTATCAGTAATAGTGCCGGAGCCCAGGTGCCAATTGCGGCATAACCCGGTAAACAAGCAATGACCAGAGATCCAAGGCACATCATGCAGACAGAGATCAGCATTGAGGTTTTACGCCCGCGGCGATCGGCGATTCGACCGAATAACCATCCGCCAATAGGACGCATCAGAAAACCGGCGGCAAATACGCCTGCAGTTTGTAATAGCTGGGTTGTCGTATTTCCTGCCGGAAAAAATATATGAGCAAAATAGAGAGAGCAAAAGGAGTAGACATAGAAATCAAACCACTCCACCAGGTTGCCCGATGAAGCGCCAATAATCGCCCACACCCTTCTGCGAGTATCGCTGCTGGTGAGCGATGCATGCGTTGTTATGCTGCTTTCAGCCATTCGAATGATACTCCTACCAGAGCCAGAGGTTACTTGCCCATGGCGAATATCCTTTTCCACCACTACGCAAGATAGAAATGTTACATACTTGTTATGATTTAATTGTGATTACAATCACATTTTAGCTTAGCAGGATAAGCAACTAAGAATATGACCTGACAAAGAAAATAAATAAAGCAAAAAAGCCCCGTGCCTGCGCACGGGGCTTCCCGGTCTGTACCACTTCAACGCAAAAAGGCCATCCTTCCGGATGGCCTTTTCACTGGTTTGATGCCTGGCAGTTCCCTACTCTCGCATGGGGAGACCCCACACTACCATCGGCGCTACGGCGTTTCACTTCTGAGTTCGGCATG